>JAEEGJ010002088.1_pt1 | contig 146845 bp, 124 predicted proteins | sample 8958761 | NCBI WGS metagenome assembly JAEEGJ01 (sample SAMN16246546, study PRJNA631951) | gut metagenome | biome: gut microbiome; feature: rumen; material: RS-attached | host: Bos | place: Iran: Karaj | collected 2018-10
GCGCTGCACTATTTCATCGAGTCGCTCGACGACGGCGACATGAAGCGCAACCGTCACAGCGAACTCCTCAAGGAAGATGATGTAACGAACCTTCTGATCGACGGCTACCAGATGGGCGTCGGCTGCATCAACAGCTGGGGCGCCACGCCTCTCCCCGAGCACATGCTCCCGTACCGCGACTACCGCTTCCACTTCATCCTGAGGCCAATCTAGCTTATCCCGCAGCCTGTTAAGCTTTTGCTGGAGGGCGAGCCTCGAAGCAAAAGCCATGGATAGTTCCATAAAACTGCCGCGACGACATTCTGGGTGATCCCACATTGTTGTCGCGGTATTGTTTTTGGCTGTTTGGGCTATTTTCATGCCGCGACGACAACCTGAAGCATCTCACAGTGTTCTCGCGGCAGATAAACAAGGATGAGTACTCGTATGGCGTTAGTTTTTGCCGGAAGGCGCGTCAACTATCGAGTCAAAAACCCATGGCCGCCCGTGGCCATGTGAACGGGAGGGGCCCAGCGAAGCTGGGAGGGATGAGCGAAGCGAAGGTTTTTGACTGATAGTTGCAAGACTGGAGGTAAAAACGACTATCGGTCAGAGAGTGAGGGGCTGGGCGGCAGAGAAGTGGGTGTCGAGGTCGGGGGTGGTGGGGAAGAAGATGTTCAGGGCGGAGGATTTGGGGAATTGGCTGAAGTAGGGGTCGTCCGTCCAGAAGAAATCGACAGATTGTACTTGACCGCTGAAACGCAGGCCGCGGCGGTAGGCCTTCAGGCGTTGTTCGATGCGAGGGAGGACTTTGACGCCTACGCGGCCGTCCTTGAGTTGGACGCGGGCGACGACGCGCCAGACGGGTTTGGCGTTTTCCGCCATCTGTTCGCGCTGCTCCTGCGTAAAGCGGTGGGAAACAGTGATGTGGCGGCCGTAGCGTTCGTTGATCTCTTTCATCCGGCTGCGGAAAAGCCGGCCATGGGCTGAGGTATCTTTCAGCTGCTTGGAAAGGATCTCATAATGGATCATCTCGTGCAGGAGGACGTCTTCCAGTTCGTTTTCCGGGAGGTCGAACTTCGTGCTGATGCGGATGCAGAAATCGTAGAACTCGAGGCCGCCGAAGAGCTTGCGCCGCTTCTTGTAGGTGCAGGCGCCCAGACTGCGCGTGGCCCGGCTCAACTTGAGCGGGACAGGCTGCAGTCCTCCTCCGAAATAAGCGTGGTTAAACGTTTCGAAACGTTTCTGAAGATCGGGAAGCGTCGCAATCATTGGTTCAAAAATACAAATAATTCATCGCATTCTTGTGCTTTCGCCTTCTATTTCGTAAATTCGCAAAGATAAACTTGTATTTTCTCGAATGGCTCTCAACGCTTTCTCTCTGGATGCTTCGGCCGACGGGTTGAAACTTGCCTGTCTGCAGTCCGTACCTGATGCGGGTAGCAGTGCGCCCCGCGGCGTCATCCAACTTGTCCACGGCATGTGCGAACACAAGGAACGCTATATCGCCTTGATGGAATTCCTGTCTGAAAACGGCCTGATCTGCGTGATCCATGACAATCGCGGCCACGGCGCTTCCGTCAAATCGCCCGATGATTTAGGGTATATGTATGACGGCGGCTGGCAGGCGATGGTGGAAGATGTCCGCGTGGTAAACGACTGGATCCGGGCGCAATATCCCGATCTCAAGATCATCCTGTACGGACACAGCATGGGATCGATGATCGTCCGCTCTTTCCTTAAGAGATATGACGACCGCATTTCGGCCCTGCTCGTAAGCGGATGCCCGGTCGATAATCCGGCCAAAGGGGCGGGGAAGGCCATGGCAAGTTTCTTTGGCCGAACGAAAGGATGGCATTACCGTCCGGATCTCCTCCAGCAGATGTCGTTCGGTGCCTATAGCAAACCCTTCGCTGCCGATGGGCCGATGGCTTGGGTCTGCTCGAATCCGGAGATCCTCAAGTCGTATCGGGAAGATCCGCTCTGCCAATACGTCTTTACGGCCAACGGGTTCTACAACCTGCTGGGCCTGATGCAGGATTGTTACAGCCGCAAGGGATGGGCCGTGAAGAATCCATCCCTGCACATCCATTTCATGTCGGGCGAAGAAGATCCCTGTCGCGGCAGCGACAAGCAGTTCCGCAAGGCGGTACGCCTGCTGCCTGAAGTGGGCTACCACAATGTGACCGCGCAGGTCTATCCCCGGATGCGCCACGAAATCCACAACGAAACCGGATACCAGCGGGTCTGGAACGACCTGCTCCATTTCATCGACAATACCCTGAACCCTTCTTAACCGGAATCACGCAAAGCCATGCTCAGAATCTATTGCAAAAACACCAAGACTTACAAGCAGTTCAATGAAGGAACGACATTGGAGGAGATGCTGCCGGCGTTCGAATTCGAACGCCCGTATCCGATTGTTTCCGCCAAGGTGAACAATGTGTCGCAGGGACTCCACTTCCGCGTCTATAACAACCGCGACATCGAGTTCCTCGACCTTCGCGATGCGAGCGCCCGCCGCGTCTATTGCCGATCGCTCTGCTTCCTGCTGTGCAAGGCTACGCAGGACATCTGTCCCGCATCGAAGATGGATATCAAGCACCCCATTTCGAACGGCTATTTCTGCGAATGGCACAAACCGGACGGCAGCCCGGTGACGGAAGAGGATATCCGGCGGATCAAGGCCCGCATGCAGGAGATCATCGACCAGAACCTGCCTTTCCACAGGCGTGAAGTACAGCTGCAGGAGGCGATCGATATCTTCCGTGAACACGGTTATGAAGACAAGGTCCGGCTGCTCGAGACCAACGGCGAGCCCTATGTCGATTATTATATGCTGGGCGATACGGTGGACTATTATTACGGACGTCTGCTGCCTTCCGCCGGCTATATCCAGATCTGGGACATCATTCTCTACCAGGACGGAATCCTGCTGCAGGTGCCCGACCGCATCAATCCCGACCATCTGGCGCCCTTCGTGGACCAGCCCAAGACTTTCGAGGTTTTCCGGGAGAATTTCAAATGGAACCAGATCATGAACCTGCGCAACGCCGGCGACGTGAACCACGTTTGCCAGGAAGGCGGCGCTTCCGATCTGATCCAGATTTCCGAGGCGCTGCAGGAGAAGAAGCTCGTACAGATTGCCGAAGAAATTGAACGGCGTTACAATGATCCGGAGCACCCGGTTCGCATCGTGCTGATCACCGGGCCTTCCAGCAGCGGCAAGACCACGGTCACGCGGCGTCTGAGCGTCCAGCTCAAGGCCTGTGGTCTGCGCCCGATCTCGTTCTCGACCGACGACTATTTCGTCAACCGGATTGAAACCCCGAAACTTCCAGACGGCAGCTACGACTTCGACAATTTCGAGACCGTAGACCACCGGGCTATCGAGCGCGACGTGCTCGCTCTCCTGCGCGGCGAAGTCGTGGACGTGCCGGAATTCAATTTCGTCACGGGCCGCCGCGAATACAACGGCAAGCATCTGCAACTGACGGAAGGGAAGGTGCTGCTGATCGAAGGCATCCACGCCCTCAATCCGCAACTGATCCCGCAGGTCCCTTCGGAAAGCACCTTCAAGATCTTCATCTCCACGCTCACCAGTATCGCGCTTGACGACCATAACTGGGTGCCTACCAGCGATAACCGGCTCCTGCGCCGCATCGTGCGCGACTACAACAACGGCTCCTTCTCGGCCCGCGAGACCATCAACCAATGGCCGAACGTCCGCCGCGCCGAAGAACAGTGGATCTACCCGTATCAGGAGAACGCCGACGTGATGTTCAACTCCGCCTACCTCGTGGAATTCGCCGTGCTGCACACCCACGCCGAACTGATCCTCCGGACCATCCCGAAGAACTGCCCCGAGTACAGCGAAGCCCACCGCCTCCTGAAGTTCCTCCACTATTTCACACCCGTCTCCGACAAGGAGATCCCCGCCACTTCGCTGCTCCGCGCCTTCATCGGCGGCGGCAGCATGTAGGAAGCGGCTAGATCACGCCGAGGATCAGGTTCCAGAAGAAGAAACGGAGGGTTTTGCCGACCAGCATCAGCACGGCGGTGAGCCAGGGGTTTGTCTTATAGAAGCCGAGGGCGATGGAGAAGAGGTCGCCGACAAAGGGAAGCCAGCTGACCAGGGCGAGCCAGACGCCGTATTTGTCGACGTAGACCTTCTGTTTCTCCAGTTTGGTGCGGTCGACCTTGAACCATTTTTCAATCCATTCCCATTTGCCGAGCCAGCCCAGGCCGAAGGAGGTGAGGGAGCCCAGCCAGTTGCCGGCTGAGGCAACGGCCAGACAAGCCCAAGGGTTCGAGGTCATGTTGAGCATCGCGACATAGAGGATGTCGGAGCTGAATGGGACGACAGTGGCAGCCAGGAATGTGCCGACGAAGAGGCCCCAGAGGCCCCACGCGCCAAGGTCGGGGAGGGCGAGAAGGCTAAGCATTCCTATGAGATTCCCGGTCAAGCCGGGAATGACGTTTCCCCGAGAACATCCGGTTGGGGAGTTCGCTGATCAGGATGATGCCCAGGACGATGGCGATGGTGACCTTGACGGCCATGAATCCGCTGCCAAGGGCGAGGCGGAGCTGGTCGGAGACGACGTAGTAGGAGGTCCAGAAGACGCCGGCGCCGGGGACCAGCGGGAAAATGCCGCAAAGCAGGAACACGATGGCGGGGCAGCGGTCGAGGACCGAGAAGTAACGGGCCGAGAGGACCACGAGCATCGTGGCGAAGACAGTGGCGGCCGGAGGTGTAAAGCCGGCATAACGCGCCAGGATCATATAGAGGATCCAACCCAGGACGCCGCAGACACCGCACAGGAAATAATACTTGCGCGGTACCCCGAAGAGCACCGCGAAGGCGGCCGTACCGATGAACGAGGCGATGATTTGGATGGTCATGGCGTAGGTGACAGGGTCGACCGTCATGCCCTTGAGCTTGATCATTTCGCCGAAGATGAGCCCGTCGCAGACGAAGGCCAGGGCGACGCCGGCTGCGATGCAGAAAAAGACCAGCATGGCGTCGAGCAGGCGCGTGGCACCGGCGATGTAGTCTTCATTGGCCACATCGCGGACGCCGTTGACGAACGGTACCCCGGGAATCAGCGGGATGATGGCGCCGATGATCATATTGGGGAGGCTGTGTCCGAAACCGATGCGATGGAAAAGGATGCAGAGGGCCGTGACGAAAAAGCCGCCTACGATGTTGCCTACAATCTTCGACATGTGGGGCGCCGTGACGAAGAGCACGAAGAGCCAGAGCAGGATGCCGCAGATGAACGAAGCGGCGCAGTCGAGCAGTCCGCCGCCGAAGACGATGCAGAATCCCGCACTGCCCAGGGCGGAGGCAAGCACCTGTTCCCAGACGGGGTGGGGACGCATCGTACGAATTTCTTTCAGTCGGACACGCGCCTCAGCGAGGGAATGTTTCCCGGCAACGATATCACGCGATAATTGATTGACCGCCACCACCTTGTCGAGCTGCGTTCCCTTGAAGGGGATGAACTCCACGTTCGCGTATTTGTTGAAGCTGCTGGTGGTGAAGATGCCGTTGCTCAGCACGAAGAAACTCTTCGAATCCACGCCGTAGTGGGAGGCGATGCGCTCCATCGTCTCCTCGACACGCGAGATCTCGGCGCCGTTCTCGAGGAGGATGTGACCTGCCTCGGAGGCGACTGCAAGCGCCTCAGCGTGCTGCTCTTCCAAGTTTTCTTCCGGATGCTGTAGTTTTTCGGCCACGGCTGCGTCCAATGATAAAATCAAGCTTCGTGCTGCAAAGATAATGTTTATATTGTTTATTTATTATTTTTGCAGGTTAGAATAACGCTGAAGCCTGACTTTAATTGTAATAACATAAACACTATTCATTCTCATGAAAAGAATCGTAATCGCAATCGTCGCCTTGACCCTCGGTCTGGGCGCCGTGGCGTCTGCCCAGCAGATGCCGCCGATCCCTGTGGATCCCAACGTGAAGATTGGCAAACTCGACAACGGCCTGACCTATTACATCCGGCACAACGAAGAGCCGAAGGGGCAGGCGAATTTCTATATCGCCCAGAAAGTCGGCTCCATCCTCGAAGATGAGTCGCAGCGCGGCCTCGCGCACTTCCTCGAGCACATGTGCTTCAACGGCACGCAGCATTTCCCGGGCAACGGCGTGGTGAAGTACTGCGAGAGCATCGGCGTGAAGTTCGGCGCCGACCTGAATGCTTATACCAGCATCGACGAGACGGTTTACAACATCGACAATGTACCGGTGGCCAAGGTCCCGAGCGCCATCGACTCCTGCCTCTGGATCCTGCATGACTGGGCCGACGGCCTGCTGCTGACCGACGAGGATATCGACGGTGAGCGCGGTGTGATCCACGAGGAGTGGCGCAGCCGCCAGAACGCTCAGATGCGCCTCTACGAGAAGATCCTTCCCGAGATCTATCCGAACCACAACAAGTACGGTGAGCGCCTGCCCATCGGCCTGATGGAGGTTGTGGACAACTTCCCGTACAAGGTGCTGCGCGACTACTACGAGAAATGGTACCGTCCGGACAACCAGGGTATCGTGGTCGTCGGTGACATCGACGTGGACGAAGTGGAAGCCAAGATCAAGGACATTTTCGGAACCATCGCCACGCCCGTCAACCCGGCAGAACGCTACTATGTGCAGATCGAGGACAATGACGAGACCATCGTCAGCATAGCCGCTGACAAGGAGTTCCCGTATGCCCAGACCTTCCTCTTCTGGAAACACGACGCGTATCCGGTCGAGTTGAAGGGCGACATGAACTACCTTGTGTACAAGTATGCGATGGGGATGGCTTCGATGATGCTCAACGAGCGTCTGAGGGAGTTCACCCAGTTGCCTGAACCGCCGTTCATGATGGCCCAGTTCGGCTCGGACGAGGATTATTTCCTGGCCAAGACGAAGAAGTCCTACATGGGCATCATCGTATGCGATGAGAACAAACTGGAGAACGCGGTGGCCACTGTCTGGCGCGAAATCCTGCGTGCCAAACGCAATGGATTCACCGCCAGCGAATACGAACGCGCCCGCTCCGAATACATGAGCCAGGTGGAATCCGAATACAATGCCCGCGAGAAGAAGAACAGCGCTTCCTACTGCTCGGAATACGTGCGCCATTTCATTGACAACGAACCGATCATGGGTCTCGAGAACCAGTACGCCCTCAGCCAGCAGCTTTGCCCGAACATCCCGGTCGAGGTGATCAACCAGCTTTTCGCCCAGATGGTGGAAGAAGGCAAGAACATCGTAGTGGCTTCGATGCTCCCTGAGAAGGACGGCGTGGTTTACCCGTCTGTCGAACAGATGAAGCAGATGCTCGCCAATGTGGCTGCCGAAACGATTGAACCTTTCCAGGACGAAGTCTCCAATGAACCGCTGATGACCACGCTTCCGAAGGGCGGAAAGGTCAAGAAGACGCAGAAGGCTCCGTTCGGTTATACGAAGTATATCCTTTCGAACGGTGCGACGGTCTATGTCAAGTCCACCGATTTCAATAAGGACCAGATCCTGCTGCGCGCCTTCAGCGAAGGCGGTATTTCCCTTTACGCCAAGGATAATGATCCACTCACGCTCACGAATATCAGCCTCTTCACGGAGGGCGGTGTAGGCAACTTCAGCGCAACGGCCCTGACCAAGGCGCTGGCCGGCAAGCAGGTTTCGGTCCGTCCGTATATCGGCAGCTATGACGAAGGCGTTTCCGGCAATACGACGCCGAAAGAATTCGAGACGATGATGCAGCTGACTTACCTGTACTTCACGGCCCAGCGTACCGACTACGATGCTTTCAAGTCGTGGCAGAACAAGACCCGCGCACAGTTGATCAATGCGGAGGCCCAGCCCATGACGGCCTTCCAGGATACCTTGAGCAATACCATCTATAACGGCAATCCGCTGGCTAAGCGCATGAAGTCGGACGATGTGGACAAGGTGAACTACGACCGCATCATGCAGCTTGCCAAGGAGCGTTTCGCGAACGCTGCCGACTTTACGTTCGTCATCACCGGTGCGTTCGATGAAGCTACGATGCTGCCGCTGGTGGCACAGTATATCGGCGGCCTGCCGGGCAAGGGCAAGGCTGAGAAAGCCCAGTCGCTCGGCATGCGCTTCGCCGAAGGACAGCTCGACAAGGTCTTCGGCAAGAAGATGGAGATTCCGATGGCCGTGGTAGTCTATATGGAAACGGCTGATGGCAAGTACAATCTGAAGAATGATCTGGCCCTCGACATTGCCAACCAGGTACTGGATATCATCTTTACCGAGGAAATCCGTGAAAAAGAAGGCGGCACGTATGGCGTAAGCACGGCCGGCGGATTCAACAATGCCTACCCGAAAGAGACCCAGTCGTATCTGCAGATCGTCTATCAGACGAGTCCCCAGGACTACGAGCGCCTGAACAAGCGCATCGAGGAACTGCTCGCCGAATTCGTGCAGAACGGCCCGTCCGAGGCCAATCTGGCAAAAGTGAAGGATTACATGCACAAGAAGTATCAGGAAAGCCTCCGCGAAAACACCTACTACAGCGGTGCCCTCCGGGTCCTCCTGAAATATGGCGTCGATGAGATCACCGACTACGAGCAGGTGCTGGATTCCATCACGGCCGCAGATGTGGCTGCTGCTGTTCGCGATATCCTCGCGCAGGGCAACCAGGCCAAGGTGATCATGTACGGAACAGAAGAATAGACTTCATTTGTACCCAACCTTATAAACCTTACTGAACTATGAGCTGTTTGCATATCATTGACCACCCGATGGTGCAGCACAAGCTGAGCATCATGCGTGACATCCGTACCGGTTCCAAGGATTTCCGGGAACTGCTGAAGGAGATTTCCCTCCTGATGGGCTACGAGGTGACTCGCGACCTTCCGCTGGAAAACGTGGAGATCGAGACCCCGATGAAGCGGATGACCGCCAAGGTCATCTCGGGTAAGAAGCTGGCCATCGTACCGATCCTCCGTGCCGGTCTGGGCATGGTGGACGGCCTGCTGACCTTGTTGCCTGTCGCCAAGGTAGGACACATTGGTCTGTACCGCGACGAAACCACGCACCAGCCGGTGGCTTACTACTGCAAGATGCCTTTCGACATCGACCAGCGCCTTGTGATTGTCACCGACCCGATGCTGGCTACGGGCGGCAGTGCCTCCGATGCCATCCAGATGCTCAAGAATCTGGGCTGCAACAACATCCGCCTGATGTGCCTTGTGGCTGCCCCGGAAGGTGTCAAGAAACTGCAGCAGGAGCACCCGGACGTGGACATCTACGTGGCTGCCCTGGATGAAGAACTCAACAGCGACGCCTACATCCTCCCGGGCCTGGGTGATGCCGGCGACCGTATTTTCGGAACGAAGTAACAAACACCTTTCCCGGTCAAGCCGGGAATGACGTACCCATGATTGGTTTATACATCCTGACAGCAGTCCCGCTCGCCCTGTTCATCGTCTACCTGCTGGTGATGGACTCTTTCAAACTGACGAAATGGTCCACCTTGGTTTCCAGCATCATCGGCGGAATGCTGATGTACCTGCTTTCCTGGCTGATCTGCCGGATCCCGGCCATCGGGGAGAGCACGCTGCTCGTATCGATCGTGGAGGAATTGAGCAAAGGCGCCATCCTCTATCTGCTGATCATACGGCACAAGGTGGGACTGCTGGGGGATGCAACCATCTACGGGTCCGCCATCGGAGCAGGCTTCGGCCTGTTGTCGAACATTTTCCATCTGACAGCCCACGGCGGCGCGGATTTCTGGCACACCCTCTTCCTGGGCTGCGAAGCGGCCGTGATGCATATCGGCTGTACCTCGCTGCTGGCCATGACGCTGATGATGGTGCATCAGGGCAAGTTCGGTGAGAACAGACTTGCCAAGGTCCTGGGATCCATTGTCAGTTTCCTGGCAGCTATCGTGGTACATTACATCCACGCGCTGGAGCCCATCAATCCCATCCTCATGACGGCGCTGCTGGTGATCTACTATTTCGTCAGCAAGCGTTCGCTCTTCCAGAAGAATTTCAAGTACGTGCACGAATGGCTCGATGCGAGCATCAACAACGAGATCACGCTGCTGGGCGCATTCAAACGCGGGGAATTCTCCTCCACCGAGGCCGGGCAGTACATGCTTACGCTCAAGGAGCATTTCGATCCGGAAACCTTCTTCGACATGTACTGCTATGTGCAGAACTATCTGGAGCTGTCCATCTCGGCCCAGAGCAACCTGATCCTGAAGGAAGCCGGCATGCCGGTCGTGCATGATCCCGCCAGCAAATCGATGCTGGTGGAAATGGCCGAGCTCAAAGACAGGATAGGCCCGACTGCGGAATACGCACTCAGGCCTATCGTCAAGCGGAGCCAGGTCAACCGGTGGGCGATGGAAAACCTGGTTTAGTCAGCCAGTTCTTCTTCCAGCTTCGCACGCAGATCTGAAACGTGGAAGCAGACGGCGGCGAGATTGCCGTCAGGTTTGACCAGAAACATCGAGGGAATCCAATGGAGGTCGTAAGCGACTGAAATTGGATTCTCTTTCCATTTGATCTTGTTGCAGACATTGAGCCAGGCGATTTCGTTCTCCACGCCGTAGTCGATCAGCGACTGGATATCCGTATCGAACGATACGCCGAGGAACTGGACGCCCTTGGGACCGTAGTCATTGTAGAGCTGCTTCATGGCCGGCATTTCGGCGCGGCAGTCCTTGCACCAGGTGGCCCAGAAGTCAAGTACGACGTACTGGCCGCGGAAATCACTCAGTTTTACAGGATGACCTGCAATGTCGGGCGCTTCGAAATCGGGAGCTGGCGTACCCATCTCCAGATTCGGCAGATACTGGCTCATGTCTTGCTGGACTTCTTCAACCGGAGTTTCCGGAGCAGGAGAGGAGGCCTTTTTGCGGCCGCATCCTGCGGCAACGAAGAGGACTGCCAGGAGAAGGGCTGTGGAGAGGAAGGTTATTCTTTTCATGACTCGATGGAATTGATGTCGATCAGGTTGTTCAGGATGGCATAGGCCGTCAGGCCGGCGACGGTCTTGATGCCGGTCTTGCGGGTGATGTTCTTGCGGTGGGTAATGACCGTATTGATGGAGATGTTGTGGCGGTCGGCGATTTCCTTGTTGAGCAGTCCCTGTGCCACGCTTATGAGGATTTCTTTTTCGCGTTGGGAAAGCTCTTCCCGCCCTTCGTCCGGACGGCTCTGCTGCGTGGCGGAAGGATAGCTGCCGGGCGATTCGAGCATGCGCACCATCGGGACAAGCACGTCATCCTCGATGCAGGTATGGTGGTCGAGATCCTGTTCCAGGTGGTAGATCGACAGCAGCACGGCGATGCGCTGTCGGTTGTCACACACATCGGGAAGCGACTTCATGATCAGGTTCTTCAGGTCGGAGAGCGTTTCGTGGATCTGCGCGTGGTTCTCCTCGAAACGGTCGATGGTGTAACTGGTGTTGCGGAAGCCCAGGAGCAGGTCTTTCACGTAGGGGATGACCGTTTTCTCCTCCATTTCAAAATGCCACTCGAGCTCCCGGCGGTAGTCCGAGAAGAAGCGCTGGATGACTTGTTTCTGCGTGGGTGTGCAAGGCGCCGTAAGCTCCTGGAGAGCAGCGGAAAGCTCGACCAGGGATCGGTTTACGTAATAATCGTGCGACTGCTGGAGATAGCGCAGGATATCAGGGACGCGGCAGGCCAGCAGCATTTCCGCAGTCGGCCGGAAAGAGGGAGCGGAATAAACCTCGCACAGCAGCAGGAAGGTGTCGGCGTCGACATGGGCCTTCTCGCAGATCTGTTCCACGCTGTCTTCACCGAAACGTTGCTCGATCCCGAAACGGGAAAGCAGGCCCAACAGGTGGAAATCTTTTTCCACCAGTTCGGACATCTTCATTTTCCGGCTGAATTTCATAGCGTTTTCACATAGCTGCGGCGCCGCTGGAATTCGTGGGTCTCCATCAGGTCGTCGAAGATGGACTGGACTTTATGGTTGGTCTCCAGCTGCGGGTTTGCGTACATCCGGGTAATGCCGTATTTGTGGCAACTGTCGAGCAGGTATTTGAAGATCAGGAGACTCGCACCTTTACCCTGATACTGGGGAAGGACGCCGATCATCAGTGCGTCGATGGAATCGTTGCTGCGAAGGGCCCGCAGGAGATGGATGAAGCCCAGCGGGAAAAGCTTCCCCTTCGCTTTGCGGAAGGCCTGGGAAAGCGAAGGGACGCAGAAGGCGAAGCCTGCGACCTGGTCGTCCGCATCGACGATGACCGAGACGAAATCCTTGTTCAGGATCGGGATATAGACTTTCAGGTACGATTCAATCTGCTTGTCGGACAGCGGCGAATACTCGTAGAGTTCGGCAAAGGAAGTATTGATCAGGTGGAACAGGTCGACGCCGTATTTGCGGTTCATCTCCTTCATCGACATGCCGGTCACGGGGTGAAGCCCAAAACGCTCTTCCACCAGCGGGGCGAACTGAAGCTGCGGTACTTCGCCGACAGGGATATCCACGATTTTCTGGGTCCAGTCGGCATCCTTGACGAAACCGAGTTGTTCAAGCCGGTCGGGGTAGTAGGGATAATTGTAGATGACCGTGAAAGGGGAGAGGTGGTCGAAACCTTCCACCAGGAGTCCTTCCTTGTCCATATCGGAAAAGCCCAGCGGGCCCTTGATCTTCTTGCAGCCCCGTGCCTTGCCCCAGTCGGCAACGGCATCGATCAGGAGACGGACCACCTCGAGGTCGTCGATAAAGTCGATCCAGCCGAAACGGACGACTTCCTCTTTCCATCGGTTGTTGGCGTTGTGATTGATGATGCCGGCTACGCGGCCGACGATCTCCTGGTCGCGGTAGACCAGATAGAGCACCTTTTCACAGAATTCCAGGGCGGGATTCTTGTCGCCGAGCGTGTCGCGCTCATCGGAATGAAGGGACGGAACCCAATAAGGACTATGCTGATATAATCTTTCAGGAAAAGTGATGAACCGGTCCAGGTCGCGACGGGTTTTCACTTCTTGGATTGAAAGGGTCATTTTGGTTTAGGTAAATTTTCACAAAAATAACGTATTTTTTACTATTTTTGGCGGATTTTTTAGCGTAAAGTACAGAATTCGATATGAACAACTACTTCGATCACATGCTTCCCGCCGACGAAATGGCCCGGTTGCATTACCTTCCCACCGTCTCGGTATTTGTCAATTGGATCGAGCGCGAATATGCTGACATGCCCGCGCTCTCAGACCAAGTCAATACCTTTACCTACAAGCAACTCTGTGAAAGAGTGGCACATCGCCGCGCCTTCATCGATGGCCTCGGGCTGGAGAAAGGCGCCAATATCGGCGTTTTCGACCGCAACAGCGCCGATGCCATCGAACTGTTCCTGGCCATTACCTCGGCCGGTTATACGGCCCTGATGCTGCCTTCCAGCCTTCCGGCCCCTGCCGTAGCGGGTTGCTGTGTCCGCTTCGACCTCCAGGCCCTTTTCGTCCGCGACGAATTCAAGGCTCTTGCTGAAGGAGCACCGGCCCGCGTCTTCCCGTGCAACTCCACGTCTGACGCTGCGGCTCCCGCCGCTGAAGTGGATCCGGATTCCCCGGCTGCAATCTTCTTTACCGGCGGCACCACGGGTGCCCCTAAGGGCGCAGTGCTCAGCCATCGTGCGCTGATGCGCGGCTGCTACAACGCCATCTTCAAACCCGGCAAGGTAATCGGCGTCCACCGCTACATCGCCCTGCTGCCGCTCAGCCACGTGTTCGGCCTGATCGCCGGCACGATGGGTTGCTTCTATACCGGCAACCTGATCTTTACCTGCGAAGACATGAAAGCGACGATCGGCAAGCTGCCCGTCATCAAACCGACCATCCTGATCATCGTTCCGGGCATCTGCGACATTCTGGCCGGCCTTTGCAAGATGTACGGCCCGCAGTTCCTGGGCGGTCAGCTGCGCATGATCATCTCCGGCGCTGCGAACGTTCCGCCTCGTCTTGTGGACATTTTCACCAAGTGGGGTGTGGAGTTCTGCTTCGGCTACGGCCTGACCGAGACCGCGAACCTGACCTCGGCCAATGCCGACGCACTGACCCATCCGACCTCCATCGGCAAGCTCTATCCCGGTCAGGAAGCCAAGGTGGTGGACGGCGAGCTCTGGCTCAAGGGCGACAACATCTTCTCGGGTTACTATAAAGATCCCGTCAAGACGGCAGAAGCCTTCTCGGAAGACGGCTGGTTCAAGACAGGCGACCTGGTGCGTTTCGACGAAGAGGGTTTCCTCTACATTACCGGCCGCATCAAGAACCTGATCATCCTGGCCAACGGCGAAAACGTAAGCCCCGAGAGTCTTGAAGAACCGTTCTATGCCGACCCTTGCGTCCGCGACGCCATGGTCAAGGAAGACGACCTGAACGGCACACGGGTCATCGCCGTGGAAATCCTGCCCCAGATGCCCGCTTTCGACGGCAAGAGCTGGGAAGAGGTGGAGCGCTATATGGACGCCCTTGTGAAAAAGATCAACGAAAGCCTGCCCACTACGCACCGCATCATGAAAGTAACGGTCCGCAAAGAGGATTTCAAGCGTACCGGCAGCATGAAAGTCGCACGTAACCAGTAAGATGCCATGACCAGAGAAGAAGTTTTCGAAGGACTGAAAGAGATTTTCGCGGGCGTAAAGCCCCGTCTCGACCTGAGCACCGTCTCCTTTGACAGCCGGCTCGTCAACGACCTGGGCATCGATTCCCTGTCGATGCTGCTCCTTTCACTGGCTTCCGAGCACAAGTTCGGCATGCAGTTCGGGAACACCGAAAAACCGTTCGAAACGGTCGGAGAAGTCTGCGACTACATCGTGGCCGCCGTCAACACGAAATAATTACTGCAACAGATAGCCTGCCGCCTGCAGGATCTTGGTTTTGAGAAGTGGATGCATTGACTCGTGGGATGCGAGGAATGCTTCCACTTCTTTTTGTGCTTCCAGGGAGGTCTGCGGACCCAGGATGCGCTTGCACCAGGAAGCCGGGAAGAAGATGTCCCCGGTGCGCTGGATCTCAGGCAGTATCTCAAGGGCCGGCGCGATGTAAGAGGCCGCTTCATCTCCCCTGAGCGGATGGCACAGCAGGTCAAGCGCTGAAAGGACGCGGGATTCGGGCCTTCGGTTCTCCGCCTGGAGAAGACTGTTGAAAAAGGCTTCCCGCTGCTCGCGGGCGGGCGCTGCCGCACGGCACACAAAGTCAAAGGTGGCGATGCGGTCGGGATGCGTTATGCGACTGCGCTGGATGCGGCAGAGCTCCTCGTATCGATCCGGGAAGCGCAGCATCAACTGATAGGCCAGGGAAGTGTAGTCGTTTTCAGAAAGCGTGAGGCCGGGATAGGGCTTCTGCTGTTCCCAGATTCCGTAGAGCCGGTTGCAATCTTCGGGACTGTCGGCGAGGTTCATCATCGACCGGAATGCCTGCAAGCGGATTTCGTGGGAACGTGAGCGGTCGGAAACCATGGCGCCGAGCGTCCGTACAAGGATAGGCTGTTTTGAGCCGGAGAAACGGACGGCATCGCTTGCATATCCCAGGAGAGAGTTGAAAATCAATGGATTGTTTTCACTGTAGAGCGCTTCAGCCGACCATTTGACGAAGCGGGCGGCATCGATGCGCTTGCGCCACACGTTTTCGTACAGATTCATCAGGACGCCCATCCGGGCCGTTTCACCGAGCTGGTTCCACATCGAATAGCAGAACTCCGCATCGTCTTCCTCCATCAGGAAGCATCCATACGTAGCACCGTTTACGTCGGGCAACCAGTGACCGCCATGGCATTCTTCGAAGCTCACTTCCTGCTGCCAGACATTGCCGTTTCCGAAGGGATCGATCTGTCGGAAGGATACCACATCGGTCTCTACGACTGGCTCATAGAGCGGCATTCCGGGTTCCTTGATCCAGACCCGGCTCCACTCGGCCACGTCGAAGCCGGCCTCCTGTTCGAATTCGGCGATCAGGCCGTCCCACGTCGCGTTGCCGTAACCATAGTCCTGCAGGTAACGCCGCAAGCCTTTCCGGAAGGCTTCGGGCCCCATTTTCCGGGCCAGGAAGTCCATCGCCACAGGCGCTTTGTCGTAGATGATATTGCAGTAGATCAGCCCGGCGTTGCTGAGGTTGTCGAGCGGGCGCTGGATGGCATTGGAGCCTGCGGTACGGTCTTCTGCATAAGCAGGCGCATAGTACGATTTGAGGTCTCCCAGCCGATGATTGATACCGGGGAATGCCGGCCGCACGATTTGCGCGGCAAACCAGTTTGCAAAGACCTCTTTGGTCCAGACGTCGTTGAACCATTCCATCGTGACGTAGTCGCCGAACCACATGTGCGCCGTTTCGTGGGCGATCAGCTGTGCCCGGTCGAGCAATTCGGCCGTCGTGGGCTCCGGCCCGAGAAAGATGCGCCGGTCGTTGTAGAGCGTGGCCCCGGTATGCTCCATGCCGCCGTACTGGAAATCGGGCAGCACGATGAAGTCGTATTTGGCGAAAGGATAGGGGATTCCGGTATAGTCCTCCATATAATCGAGCGCGTCGAAGACGAGGCTGAAAACGGCGGGCTTCTGGGACAGTTTCGCGGGATCCGTCTCGCGGTAGTACATCGATATGGACCGGCCGTCGCGCGTGGCCGTGTCGCGTTCGAAACGGCCGGCGACAAAGGAGAAGAGGTAGGTGCTCAGCGGCTCGGTTTCCGCAAAGGCGATGAGTCGCCGGCCCGCCTCGGCCGGGCTATCTTCCGAAACAGGCGCGTTGGAAACGGCTACCCAGTTCTCCGGCACCGAAAGCGAAAGCGTATAGCGGGCTTTCAGATCGGGTTGGTCGAAGCACGGAAAGAGCGTCCGCGCCCGGTCGGGAACGAGCAGCGTATAGAGGAATTCTTCCCGCTGATTGAGCGACTGTTTGCCGGCGAGAAACGCGATTTCGATGCGGTTTTCGCCTGAAACCGTGTATTTCTTTGGAATTACAATATGCTCGTTTACAATACTTACCGATAGGTTATTTCCATTAATTCTTAAGGAAACAAGATGATCGGGTTCCTCGCGGAAATCGAGGACCAGTCCACCTTTGCGCTCGAGCGTACAGGTAATTTGTTCCGTGGCGTTCACAGGGGCTTCGCGGTCGGCCGTCAGGTCGAAATGCAGACGGTAGTGAAGGTCATGGATCTGCTCGCCGCGCTGGCGGGCGAGTTCATAGGATACGCCCATTTCGGGCAACGTCTGGCAGCCTGTTACAAGGGCCAGCAGGGCCAGGATCAGGCCCAGATAAGCAAACCTGTGCATATGATGACACCGGAAACTACGAGGTCGATCAAGCAGAAGCCCATGATATCCTTGGCGTTGAGCTTGGCAATGGCCAGGGCGGGGATGGCCCAGAAGGGCTGGATGAGGTTGGTCCAGGCGTCGCCCCAGGCGATGGCCATACCGGTCAGGCCCGGATCCACGCCCAGGTCGGCGCCGGCGGTGAACATAATGGGCGCCTGGATAGCCCAGTGACCGCCGCCCGAAGGGACGAACATATTGAGGACGGCCGCGCAAAGGAAGGTGAACAGGGGATAGGAGACCGGCGTGGAGATGTTGATGAATCCGTCGCTAATGACGGTACCCAGGCAGATGCCCGACTTGCCGACGCCCATCAGGATGCCCATGATGCCCGCATAGAAGGGGAATTGGAGCAGGATACCGGCGGCACCGGAAGCCGATTTCGTGAAAGCGTTCACATAGGCGAGCGGCGTCTTGTGCAGGATGACTCCCAGGAACAGGAAGATCAGGATTACGGTATTCAGGTCGAGTGAACCACCTCTGAAAAAGAGTTTGATGACGACGTAAGATAAGCCCAGCAGGGCGATGATCCAACTCAGGAGTCGGCTGCTTTCCATTTTCTCAGCCGGGGTATCGGGCTTTGCAACAGGCTTGGGCTCGTCTTCCACCAGCAGGGCGGGATCGACCGTAATCACCTGTGTGCCTTTGGGATGCATCAGCGAATTGACCAGCACCAGCGCTGCGATGACCAACGCAACCATGATCAGGTTATGAGGATCGAGCACTGTGGCGGAAATGGGCACGGGATTGCTCAGCGCCCCGCGCGTGATCTCTTTCAGCCCGTTTCCCGGCGTAGCCATGGTCAGGGGGATGGATCCGGAGATACCGGCGTGCCATACGACGAAGCCGCTATAGGCAGAGGCAATCAGCAAGCGGTAGTCCACGCCGCGCAGTTTGCGGGCGATCTCTTTGGCGAAGATCACCCCCACGATCAGGCCGAAACCCCAGTTGAGCCAGCAGGCCACGGCGGATATGGCCGTAACCAGGGCGATGGCGCCAGCGGGCGTCTTGGGAAGGGAGGCAAGGGCGCTGATTCCTTTTTTAATGGCAGGCGCAGCTGCGAGCGCAGAACCGCAGACCAGCACGAGCGCCATCTGCATAGCAAACGCCAGCAGCGACCAGACGCCGTTCCCCCAATGCTCCACGACCTCCAGCGGCGTCTGCCGGCAGACCGGCATGGCTACGAGAAAAGCGATGATTGTCAGAATGACAGCGAAGATAAATGGCTCGGGAAGATAGCGCTGGACGAGCTTGACGCATCCGCGGATGATTTTCTGGAACATTGCAGCAAATTTGATAGACAAAGTTACATCTTTTTTCTATCTTTGCGCCCATAATCCGGACATGAAGAATTTCCTCTATTCTAACGGCTATGCAAGTGCCTTCGATCCGCTCGATTCCGTATCGGGGCGCGGTCTCGTGCCGTTGGGAGTCCGCTAACCCTACAAATAATTCAAATACTCGAAATGAAAAGATTGTTTGTCTTGTTTGCCTTCCTCCTGCTTTCATGTGCATTCCATGCACAAGATGTAAAAGCACAGACGGAGGGCACGTTGCTTATTGCACCCCGTGTTGATGTCGAACCCTTCTATTCCTTCGATGACCATAGTTGGTCGACGAGTCTTGGATCGACTTCCTTTTACACGTTCTTTGACGGCAGCCTCGGCGAGCATCTATCTTTTTCTTTCGGCAACCACTGGCTTGCCTTCAGCGACTTTTCCTTCGACGACACCCGCGCCCTGTACCAGAATTCCTGGCGCACCGCAGTCACCAACTGGGTGGACTGGGCGAACGTAACCGTCAATTTCAGCGGTTTCTTCCTGACCCTCGGCAAAGACTATATGCGCATCGGTACCCACGAGATCGAAGAATACGACTATATGTCCCACTGGCAGATCAACTCCGCTTTCTGGAACAACTACCAGGTGTATCAGTGGGGCGGCCGTGTCGGCTGGATGAGCGAGGAAGAAGATACGATGGTCTCGCTGGCCGTGACTACCGACATGATGATGGGCAAGCCCTTCCGGGGTCCCCAAATTGACGATTATGCCTTCACCCTGAGCGGTATGCATGATTTCGAAAACGTTGTGCTGCTGGCTTCGGTCTCGCACTGCAACATCGGCTGGCTGGGTGCTGCCGGTCTGAAGATCAACTTCAACGACGCCCTTTCCATGACGCTCGACGGATACGGTTCTGGCGAATATGCCGGAGGTGCCCTTCAAATGACGGCAGGCCTCGGTGAAAAATTCGACCTTCTGGCCAAGGTGGGTTACGACCACGGCAACTCCCATGTCATGGATTTCTGGGGCTCCCGCTTTTATTCCGGCGCCGGCTGCTACTGGTATCCGCTCCGGGACAACCGCGACCTTCGCGTCCACGGCCTGGCATCCTACGACAGCTACGACCATACCTTCGGTATGTCTTTCGGCCTGACGTATTCCCTGAACCTGAACCTCTTCTAGGAAATGAGCGAAAAAGATATCATCATCCGCCTGGACCACATCTCCAAGTCTTTCGGCGACAAGAAAGTGCTGGATGACATTTCCCTGTACATCAAGCGCGGCGAATTCGTGACGCTGCTCGGCCCTTCGGGCTGCGGCAAGACCACGACGCTCCGCCTGATCGCCGGATTCGGCAAGCCCGATGAAGGAACTGTCACGATGGAGGGAAAGGTCATCAACGACGTTCCGCCGTACCAGCGCAAACTCAATACCGTGTTCCAACGCTATGCACTTTTCCCGCATCTGGACGTGTACGACAACGTGGCCTTCGGCCTGAAGCTGCAGAAAGTGCCCGAAGACGAGATCGAGAAGCGCGTGAAGAGAGTGCTCAAGCTCGTGAGCATGTCGGACTATGAGGACCGCGACGTGGAGAGCCTCTCCGGCGGACAGCAGCAGCGTGTGGCCATCGCCCGCGCACTGATCAACAAGCCGCAGGTCCTGCTGCTCGACGAGCCGCTCGCCGCCCTCGACCTGAAGATGCGCAAAGATATGCAGATCGAGCTCAAGGAGATGCACAAGAAACTCGGCATCACCTTTATCTACGTGACCCACGACCAGGAGGAAGCCCTGACGCTCTCCGATACCATCGTGGTGATGAACGAAGGCAAGATCCAGCAGATCGGAACCCCGATCGATATCTACAACGAACCGGTCAACGCCTTCGTGGCTGACTTTATCGGTGAAAGCAACATCCTCAAAGGCAGGATGATGCGCGACCGTCGCGTCGCCTTCATCAAACACGAATTCGACTGCGTGGACGAAGGTTTCGGCGAAGATGTGAAAGTCGATGTGGTGGTCCGGCCCGAAGATATCTATTTCACGACCGATCCGGCCAAGTGCCAGTTCAAGGCCAAGGTGAACTCCTGCATTTTCAAAGGTGTCCACTACGAAATGTGGGTGGATACCGACACGGGCTACGAACTGATGATCCAGGACTACGACCCGTACGAAGTGGGCAGCGAGGTCATGCTTTATATCGACCCCGATGACATCCAGGTGATGAAGAAGGAACGCGAGGCCAATACCTATCCCGGCAAAGTGGTCGGGGAGGGGAAGGTCCGCTTCCTTGACACGGATTTTGCCTGCGACACCACCGGCTTCGCCGAAGGCGACGAGGTGACGGTGACCATCCGCTTCGAGAAGGTGGACCTGCTCGATCACGAAGAGGATGCCGACCTGACCGGCAATGTGGTGTTCATCCTCTATATGGGCAACCACTACCACCTGACCATCAAGACCGAAGTGGGCGAGAACATCTGGGTCGACACCAACGACATCTGGGACAAGGGCGACTTTGTCGGCATCAAGATCCTTCCTGAAGATATCCATCTTTCCAAACCTGCTGCTGGCAATGAATAAACGGTCGAGCTGGGCGCTGCCTTATTTCATCTTCCTGGTGCTCTTCGTCGTGCTGCCGCTGGTGATGATCGTCATCTATTCGCTGCAGGACGGGTCAGGACACTTTACGCTCAATAACATCACGAAGTTCTTCACGGACAAGGATGCCCTGAGCACGTTTGCCCTTTCGATCGAAGTGGCCATCGAGAATACGCTGCTCTGCATCCTGATCGGCTACCCGGCCGCCTACATCCTGGCCGACAACAAACTCAACCGGAGTGCAGTGACCGTGGTGCTCTTCATCCTGCCCATGTGGATCAACGCCCTGATGCGGACGTTGGCCACGGCGGAGCTCTTCAACATGGCGGGCATTCCGCTCGGAAAGGGAACCCTGCTCTTCGGTATGTGCTATGACTACCTGCCTTTCATGATCTACCCGATCTACAACCAGCTCAAGAAGATGGACAAGTCCTATTCGGAAGCGGCGCAGGACCTGGGCGCGACGCCCGGCCAGGTGTTCCGTAAGGTTACCCTCCCGCTGTCGATGCCGGGCGTATGGAGCGGCGTGATGATGGTCTTCATGCCGACGGTCTCCACCTTTGCCATTTCGGAGTTCCTGACCAACAACAAGATCAAACTCTTCGGTACGATCATCCAGGAGAATATCAACAACTCGATGTGGAACTACGGTGCCGCACTCTCGCTCATCATGCTGCTGATCATCGGCTTGACGACTGTGCTGCAGGGTGGTGAACAGGCGGAAGAAACCAGTGGAGGGCTCATCTGATGAAAACGAAGAAAGTCCTGGCCAAAGTCTATATCTGGCTCCTGCTGGTCGTCCTCTATGCGCCGATCGTCTTCATCGTGGTTTTCTCGTTTACCGAGGCCAAGAGTCTGGGCAACTGGACGGGCTTCTCGACGCAGCTCTACCAGAATCTCTTCAACGGCAGCATGCAGAACTCCTCCGGACTTCTGGCGGCCGTCAAGAATACGCTGCTGATCGCCCTTGCCGCCTCGATTGTGGCTACGGTCCTGGGAACCATCGCCGCCATCGGCATCTTCCATCTGAACGGTCGCAAGCGGGGCGTGATGACCTTCCTGAACAACATCCCGATGATCAACCCGGATATCATCACCGGTGTATCGCTGTTCCTGCTGTTCGTGTTCCTGGGTATCTCGCAAGGCTATCTGACCGTCATCCTGGCCCATATCACTTTCTGTACGCCGTATGTCGTGCTCAACGTAATGCCGAAGCTCCGACAGATGAATCCCAATATCTATGAAGCCGCCCTCGACCTGGGTGCCACACCTGCGCAAGCGCTGCGCAAGGTACTGGTCCCGGCCTTGCGGCCCGGTATGATCTCGGGCTTCATCCTTTCGTTCACGATGAGTCTCGACGACTTCGCCGTCACCTTCTTCACGCGCGGTACCATCGGCCTGGACACCCTGTCCACCTATATCTACGCCGACGCGCGTAAGGGCGGTCTGACGCCCGAACTCAAGCCGTTGATGAGCATCATTTTCCTGATCATCCTGATCGTCCTGCTGGTGATCAACATCCGTCAATCCAAACAACAAGCATTAATCGATAAGAAATGAAGAAATTCCTGATCCTGGCGGCGCTCTCTGCCGTCCTGCTGTCGTGCGGTGGCAACCGCGAGCAGATCCTCAAGGTCTACAACTGGTCGGACTACATCGACGAGTCTGTCCTTCCCGAATTCGAAGCCTGGTACAAGGCCCAGACCGGTGAGGACATCAAGGTGGTCTATCAGACGTTCGACGTGAACGAGACGATGCTCTCGAAGATCGAGAAGGGCCATGAAGACTACGACGTAGTCTGCCCGTCCGACTACATCATCGAGCGCATGCTCAACGAGGGGCTGCTTCTGCCGTTGGACTTCGCCTCGATTCCGGACGAAATCAACTATATCGACGCCAACACGGCGCCCTACATCCGTCAGGTCTTCCGCGAGATCAACCCGAACATCGACGCCAACCTTTATTCGGTGGCATACATGTGGGGTACCTCCGGTATCATCTACAATACGGAGAAGGTAACGCCCGAAGAGGCAGGCACCTGGGACATCATCCGCAACCCGAAGTTCGCCGGCCAGATCCTGATCAAGGATGCACCGCGCGATGTGTACGGTCCGGTGCTGATCTATCTCAAGCAGGAAGAGCTGAAAGCCGGTAAGGTCACGCTGCAGGAACTCATGAGCGACTCTTCCGATGCATCGCTCGCCGCAGTCGAAGCCTATCTGAAACAGGTCAAGGACGGCGTCCTGGGCTGGGAAGCGGATTTCGGCAAGGACCAGATGACCAAGGGCCGTGGTGTGGTTTCGCTCAACTGGAGCGGCGATGCGGTCTGGGCCATCGAAGAGGCTGCCGAAGTGGGCGTATCGCTCGATTATATCGTGCCGGAAGAAGGCAGCAACGTCTGGTTCGACGGTTGGGTGATCCCCAAGTATGCGAAGAATATCAAGGCGGCCAGCTATTTCATCGACTTCATGTGCCGTCCCGACATCGCCATCCGCAATATGGACGAGACGGGCTACGTTTCCGCCAACGGTGCTATCGAAGTACTTGAGTCGCAGATTGATGACGAATGCGATCCGATCGACCTTAGCTATTTCTTCGGTCCCGAAGCCAGTGCGGTTCGCGTGAATCCCGTGCTTTATCCCGACAAGAGCGTCATCGACCGCTGTGCGCTCGAGCACGATTGGGGCAAGGATACCGACAAACTGCTGGCCATGTGGTCGCGCGTCAAAGGTGACAACGCCAGCGGGATGACCTATGTCATCATCGGCCTGGCCGTGCTCGCCATCATCGCCGCCATCATCTTCGGCAGCAAGAGCAAGAAGCGTCGCCGCAAATCCCATAAAAGAAGATAATTACGTTGGCTAACGAAGTACAGCAAGTCCCCGATAAGTCTTACCGGGGGAAGGATGTCCAGCTCTGCGCTGACGGCAAGTACCGCTGGGTATATGAGATGAATCTGCTGACCAATCCCTTCATCTTCCTGACGGTGCTCAAGATCTTCGTTTTCGTCATCATCGGTATCTGGTTCGTCTTCGGCTTCTTCCTCCACATTATCCAAGGAGACCTGGCCGGCATGCTGGATTTCGGCAAGACGATGCTCATCATGCTGGCGATTTTTACCGGGCTTACGATTTTGGGCGTACTGGTCCTCGCCATCCTTTACGGCGGGAAGTATGTCGTCTTGTTCGAAATGGACGAAAAGGAGGTCAAGCACATCCAGATGCCCAAGCAGTTCAAGAAAGCGCAGGCCATCAGCCTGATCACCGCCATGGTCGGCATCGCCGCCAAGAAGCCCTCCACCGTGAGCGCCGGATTGCTGTCGGCCGGCAAGTCTTCCAGTACGTCCGAATTCAAGAACGTCCGCCGAGTGATTCCCCGCCGCCTCTTCCATGTGATCAAGGTAAACCAGCTCCTGAACAAGAACCACGTCTACGTTCCCAAGGAAGATTACGATTTCGTGTACGATTTCATCAAGACGCGCTGCATCAACGCCAAATAGCGTTATCTTTGCGGTCCGATGAAGATAGCGCTTTCCGGTCATTACGGTTACAGGCGGCTGGTTCGCTCCTCGATTCCCAGCATCGCCATGATGCTGGTGGGCAGCATCTACAGTGTCGTGGACGGGCTCTTCGTTTCGAATTTCGTGGGAACCACGGCCTTTGCGGCGCTCAATGTCATCTGGCCGGCCGTCATGATCATCGGTGCGCTTGGTCTGATGGTCGGCACAGGCGGTACGGCACTCGTGTCGATGACCAAGGGGATGGGGGAGGCGGAACGCGCCAATGTGCTGTTCAGCATGCTGATCCGCTTTACCATCCTGATTGCGGTCGTCTTCATGGTTCCGCTTTATCTGCTGATGGAGCCACTGGCGCGGATGCTGGGGGCAGAAGGGGAGATGGTACACCAGTGTGTCATTTATGGCCGGATCTGCACGGTCGGTCTGCCGGGATTCATGCTGCAGATGTGCTTCCAGTCCTTCTATATGACGGCCGAAAAGCCGCAACTGGGCACAATCATGTCGATCGTCTGCGCCGTGACCAATATGGCGCTCGACGCGCTGTTTATCGTCATTTTCCACTGGGGACTCGCCGGTGCCGCCGCCGCTTCGATGACGGCCTGCTTCGTGGGAGGTTTCTTCCCGCTATGGTATTTCCGGAGCCGTTTCAACAATAGTTCCCTGCGGCTGGTCTGGGCTCCCTTCGAGCGGAAACCCATCCTGAAGACATGCAGCAACGGTCTTTCGGAATATGTCGGCAACATTTCCTGGAACATCCTGGCTATCTGCTACAATCTCCAGCTGATCAAGATGATGGGGGAGAATGGCGTGGCAGCCTACTCGGTTCTGCTTTACTACGGCTACGTCTTTGCCGCCGTGTTCTTCGGCTACAACCTCACCATCACGCCGGTCATCGGCTACAACTACGGTGCAGAAGACAAGGCGGAACTCCGCAGTCTGCTGCGTCACTCCATCTTCCTGCTCCTTGCACTGGGCGCCCTCATGACACTTGTTTCAGAGCTCCTGGCCGAGCCGGCTGCGCGTTTGTTCGTGGGCTATGATCCGGAGTTGTCGGCATTGACCAAGCACGCCATCCGGCTCTATATGATCAGCTTCTTCATAGCCGGCGTCAACCTGTTCACATCGTCCTGGTTTACCGGCCTCAATAACGGGAAGGTGTCGGCGATCGTCTCCTTCATCCGGAATCTGGTCTTTGAGCTGGGCTTCGTATTCCTGCTTCCCGCGCTCTTCGGCCCGGACGGCATCTGGCTGGCCGTAGACGCCGCCGACTTCTGCTGCCTGATCCTTTCCGTCGTCCTGATCCTGGCGTACCGGAAGCGTTACGGGTATTGATCAGTAGTTGTATTTCTTCCAGAGAGCCTGGAGCCGGCGGCGGATTTCGGCTTCGCGGGCATTGTTGCCGGGCTCATAGAATTTGTGGCCTTGCAGGACGTCGGGCAGGAATTCCTGATCCACGAAGTTTCCTTCGAAATCGTGCGCATACTTGTAGTTCTTGTGATAGCCCAGATCTTTCATCAGTTGGGTAGGGGCGTTGCGCAGATGCAAGGGGACGGGCGGTGCGTCGTTGGTGCTGTTAACCATGGCAAGTGCCTCATCTATAGCCAGATACGAGGCGTTGCTCTTGGGCGAAGTGGCCAGATAGATGCAGGTCTCGGCCAGGATGATGCGGGCTTCCGGCATGCCGATCTGATGGACGGCGTTGAAGCAGGCCTCCGCCAGCAGCGCCGCATTGGGATTGGCCAGGCCCACATCTTCAGAGGCAAGGATGAGCATACGACGGGCGATGAACAGCGGATCCTCGCCGCCGGCCAGCATACGGGCCATCCAGTAGATGGCGCCGTTGGGATCGCTGCCGCGCATACTCTTGATGAAAGCAGAGATGATATCGTAGTGCTGTTCGCCGTTCTTGTCGTACAGTGCGATGTTCTCCTGAAGCCGGTCGGTCACGACTTGATTGTCGATGCGGATAACGGCGTCCTCAGGGAAGGATTGTACGATTATCTCTATGATATTTAGCAACTTACGACCATCTCCGCCGCTGAAGCGGAATAGGGCTTCCTTCTCGACGACTTCGATTTTCCGATCTTTCAAGTAGTCATCTTCGGTCAGCGCACGGGTCAAAAGAGTATCTAAATCTCTAATATCCAGCGATTTAAGCACATAAACCTGGCAGCGGGAAAGGAGCGGGCTGATGACTTCGAACGAAGGATTTTCCGTGGTTGCACCAATCAGGACGATCAGACCGCTTTCAACAGCGCCTAGCAAGGCATCTTGTTGGGCTTTATTGAAGCGGTGGATCTCATCGATGAATAGGATCGGGGCACCGGCCGTAGCGAACATCCGCCCGGACTTGGCTTTGTCAATGACTTCACGGACATCCTTGACGCCGGAACTGATTGCGCTCAGCGTGAAGAATTCGCGCTGCAACTGATTGGCGATGATCCTGGCAAGCGTCGTTTTACCGACACCCGGAGGACCCCAGAGAATGAACGAGGAAACGTTGCCGGTTTCAATCATTTTTCGGAGCACGGCACCAGGACCGACCAGGTGTTCCTGACCGACATACTGGTCGAGGGTTCGCGGTCTCAGCCGTTCAGGAAGGGGGATAAGCGGAATATCGGGCGATTTCATCTCTACAAAGATAAAACATTTCTTCCGTAATTCCTACTTAACATAATATAAATTGTATAACAATTGTGTAGGCTAAATCCACCCAATAATAGGACTTAATGTGTATATATACATTCTGGGTTCAATATTCCTTGATTCTTATGCACTAGTTGCGTAATTTTATAGAGAAAAATCTATAAACCACTGACACCAATACGCTTTCAGTATGAAAAAACTATTTATGTTTATTCTGTTGCAACTGGCGGTTTTGGGCCTGTCCGCCCAAAATTCTTCCCCAGGTGTAGTTTCCGGCATCATTACTGACACTTCCGGCGAACCGCTGGCCGGTGTGGCGGTAGTTGTCAAGGGAACGCAGGTCAACACGCTTTCGTCCGCCGACGGTTCCTTCTCCATCAAGGCACAGCCGCGCGATGTACTGCAATTCATTATGCTGGGTATGAAAGACCAGGAAGCCGTCGTCGGCAACAATCTTTGGCTCAACATTATCATGGATACCGACGTGGACATTCTCGACGAGGCTGTCGTTACGGGTTACGGTACCTTCAAGAAATCCACCTACACGGGATCCGCTTCAGTAGTCAATACGGAGAAACTCCGTGAGCTGCCTGTCGTCTCCCTGACGCAGATGATGGAAGGCAACCTTCCCGGCGTCCAGATGTTCTCGTCCTCCGGCCAGCCTGGTTCCGGAACGTCTACGTTGGTCCGTGGCCGTGGTTCCATCAATGCCTCCACCGAACCGCTCTTCGTGCTCGACGGTGTTCCGGTCGGATCCGGCAACTTGAGCGAGGATAGCAACAATGCCGGTGGCCTAGGTATTCTTTCAACCATCAATCCTGCTGATATTGAGAGCATTACGGTGCTCAAGGATGCCGCATCGGCCTCCCTGTACGGCGCCCGTGGTGCGAATGGCGTCATCTTGATCAAGACGAAATCCGTCCAGAAAGGAAGAACCGTTTACAATGTCAAGGTGAACGGCGGTTTTTCCGACTTCGCAGTCCCCTATCGCCCGATGATGGGTGGACAGGAGCGTCGCGATCTGATCCATGAGGGCTACGTCAACTACCAGCTCGACCGTGGCATGTCTTTGCAAGAGGCCCAGCGCTGGGCTGACAGCCAGATCGACAACGTCGCTCCGATTCCGGCCGGCGGCTTCGCAGACTGGGAAAAGGCGATGTTCCATAGCGGCTGGCAGCAGAATTACGACTTCTCGGCGATGGGCGGTTCCGACCAGACCCGCTTTACGGCCAGCGTCAACTACACCAAACAGGACGGTATGTCGTTCGACTCGAACCTGAAACGCTACAGTGGCCGTTTCGGTATCGAGAATACGCACGGCAATCTCGATTTCGGCGTCAACGTACTGCTTTCCTACACGCAGAACAAAGCGACTCCGGAAAGTGATTACTATTCCAGCCCGTTGTTCGCGACCCGCTATTCGATTACACCTTCCGATCCGATCTATCTCCCGGATGGTTCCTACAACCATGCACTCTCACAGAACGGCAATTACAACCCGATTGAAGAGAATGAAGTAAACCGCTTCTCTACCCAGGCCTCCAGGGCGTTCACTTCGGCACACGTCGGTTATACTTTCATCCCCGGATTGAAGTTGCAGACCACGTTCAATGCCGATATGGCCTATACCAAGGAATTCCGTTTCTGGTCGCCGCAGAGCGGTGACGGCCGTTCGACCAATGGTAATGCTTATCAGGCTATTTATCAGCGATTTAATTGGGATTCCAATACCCTGCTCAGCTACATCAAGTCGTTTGGCGACCATCACGTGGACGCCGCGTTGGCTTATGAGGTCCAGGAAAAGAATTACGACTACGTCTATGCCCGCGCCGTTGGATATGGCAAGGCTACGAATCCGGATCTGAACAATGCTTCCACCCCGCGTGCTGCCAACCAGTCTTCTACCCAGGAGCGCATGCAGTCGATAGTCGCCCGTCTCAATTACGACTATGCCGCCCGTTACCTGCTGAGCTTTAGCTTCCGCCGGGACGGTTCTTCGCGTCTTGCACCCGGCAACAAATGGGATAACTTCTGGGCAGTCTCCGGCTCCTGGCGTATCATCAACGAGCGTTTCATGCGTTCGGTGAAGGATGTCTTGTCGGATCTCAAGATCCGCGCTTCCTACGGTGTCAACGGTAACCTTCCCAGTTCTCTCTACGGTTTCTATGGCACCTACTCCACTTCCGGCGCTTACTTCGAACGTCCGGCCATGACCGAGAACTCGATTGCCAACCCCAATCTTTCGTGGGAGCGCAACTATGCGTTGAACCTGGGTCTGGATTTCGGCCTGTTCAAGCGTGTGAACGTCACGTTCGATGCCTACCGTCGCCACACGACGGGCCTGTTGATGAGCATGAAGGTCAACAATATTTCCGGCTTCGGCTCCATCACCGGCAATATCGGCGAGATGGAGAACAAAGGTTTCGAGATGGAAATCAACTCCCGCAACATCGACAGGCGGGACTTCTATTGGACGACCTCCTTCAACCTGGCGCACAACAAGAACAAGATCCTCAAGCTGAACGATGTCGATGAATACAATGATGGACGCTATATCCGTCGCGTCGGAGAGTCGTTCGGTTCGATCTACCTGCGCGAATACGCGGGCGCGGATGCCCAGACAGGTCTCCCGATGTACTATGACAATGTCGAACAGGCCGATGGAAGCTTCTCCAAGAATCTGGTGTCCGACCCCAACGACGCCTACCGCATCATCGTGTGTGACATCTTCCCCTACCTCACCGGCTCGTTGCAGAATACGATCGGATACAAAGGCTTGTCGCTTTCGTTCAACTTCACCTTCTCCCTGGGCGGTCATTCCTATGACAACCTGATGTATGGTGTGGAGGATGACGGTTACAACCCGTATATCAACAAGAGTATCGCCCTCCGCGACCGCTGGCAGAAGCCGGGTGACGTAACGATGGTCCCCCGCTATGTGTTCGGACAGGAGTATGGCGGTTGGTGGAACTCTTCCCGCGGTGTGCACAGCACGGACCACATCCGTCTCAAGAACCTGATCCTGAGCTACAGCCTTCCTCAGCGCTGGATGGAATCCATCCACATGCGGAGCGCCAAGGTTTATATCTCCGGAACCAATCTGCTCACCTTCGCGAAGTATAAACTCTATGACCCCGAGATCCAGGGCGTGCATTACCTGAATATCCCGCCGCTGAAGACCATTGCGCTCGGTATTGAACTCGGAATCTAAACAAGGAGGAACGAATCATGAAAAGAATATTTTCCATAATCCTTATTGCTGCGCTGGCTGCTTCCTGCAGCGATTTCCTGGTAGAATACCCGCATACGTCGGTTACCTCCGACAAGGCCATCGAGACGTTGGAAGATGTGGATTATGCCGTCAACGGCATCTATGACCTGATGGCGATATCGGGTTACTACAGCGGTGCCATGTTCTATTATGGTGACGTCAAGGGTGATGATGTACAAAGCCTGTATCAGTCCGGTCGCGACGTTTATTACTGCTATATGTTCGCCCATGTCGCGAACGGTCTTCGCGCCGGTTCTCTCTGGGGACGTCCCTGGTATGTCATCCGGCAGGCGTGCAATGTGATCGATGCCATCGAATCGGGCAAGGTCGATGCCTCGAGTGCCGCGACGAACAATTATCTGGGACAAGCATACGCGCTCCGCGCCCTCGCCCATTTCGACCTGACCCGTCTCTTCGGTTATCCTTATCCGAAAGACAAAGGTGCAAGCTGGGGTGTTCCTATCGTCGACCACGTGCTGGCCATCGATGAGAATCCGATCCGCAACACCGTCGCCGAATGCTATGATTTCATCATTCGCGAACTCAAAAAGGCTATCCCGCTGATGTCCACGGACAAGGACAACAGCCGCATGAACCAGTATGCCGCCCGTGCCCTGCTGGCCCGCGTCTATCTGTATTGCGAAAAGAATCAGGAAGCATTCGAGACCGCCAGCAGCCTGATCGAGGAACTCAAGTCTTCACCCTGGCAGCTGGCATCGAATGCAGACTACCTGCACATGTTCGACCTGAACAACAAGTTCAGCTCGGAATCGCTGTTCGAAATCGCCCACTCACAGAGCGACAATCCCAGTTGGGATGCCCTCTCCTACCTGTATCACTGGTGGGGATATGCCGATATGATCGTCACGCTCGACTTTGTGGATCTGCTTTGGGAAGATCCGGACGATGTCCGACTGAATCTGATCTCGAACGAACGCGGCTACCAGTGGTGGCTCATGAAGTATCCGGGCCCGGATCACTGGACGCCTGCCGTCTACAACAACTATATGGTTCTCCGTCTCTCCGAAGTCTATCTGATCGCTGCGGAGGCGGGTGTCAAAGGCGGCGGCAGCAGGACCAAGGCGCTTGAGTATCTCAATGCCATTGTCAACCGTGCCAATCCGGCCAAGATGGTTTCCGACGCCGAATTTACGCTGGACCGCGTCCTGACGGAACGCCGCAAGGAACTTGTCGGTGAAGGACACCGTTTCTTCGACGCACTCCGCAACGGAAAGACCATCGTCCGCGAGGGCGGCGTCCATCTGATCGGTGTGCCGAGCAACATTGACTGGAATTATGAGAAGTGCGTCCTTCCGATTCCCGTCGACCAGTTCCAACTCAATCCTGACATGCAGCAGAATCCGGGCTATGCCCGCGACTGATGTCATCTCAACAAGATGAGGCTGTTTCTCTGTGAACAGCCTCATCTTTTTTATATATTTGTTCCATGAAACGTCCCTTTTCCGTACTGAGCGCCGCTTTGCTGCTGGTTTTCCTCTCGTTTGCTGTTGCTTGCGAACCCGTAGATGATCCCATTCCCCAGCCCACCCCCACTCCGGTCGATGAGCCGTCCATCTCGCTTGACTGCCTTACCTTCCACAGGTTTTCGAATCCCGATTCCGTGGTTGTCATCGTCAGTGCGGAGGAGAACGCGTCGTTCGACGTCCAGATTCCGGATGATGCCGCTTCCTGGGTATCGACTTCCACGTTGCACGGTACCCGGTCCGGCGGTATCGGTTTCAAGATCGATACGAACGGTACGGGGCAGGACAGGTCAGCCGCTATCACCTTCCTTTACGGTAAGGACAAGACCCATCGGGTCTATATCAATCAGGAATCCAAGTCCCGTTCTTCGTACTATGAGAGCTGGGGGATTGCCGGCACTGTCTTGAAAGAGCATCGCAACAGCCGCCCCTATTCCTGGTATATCGACCAGGCCAATACGGGGCCTCTTTCCAACGAGAATTGCGGGCCTTCCTGCGTGACGATGGTGGCGAAATGGTATAACCGTCTGTACGACAAGAACACGGAACATGCGCGCTCCCTTTATCGTCCGACGGGTGGATGGTGGTATATGAGCGACATTACCGGATTCCTGGGTGCCAAGCAGATCACCAACCGCCTGATCGTCCTGCCGGGCACGGATTTCCTGAAAAATGAAATCGACAAGGGAAACGTCGTCATCGTCTGCTTGGATATGAATCCGCTCAGCTATAACGACAGCAATACCGAACGCATCGACAGGTTCTACCGGACAAATCCCCAATGGGGACATTTCCTTGTCCTATACGGTTATATCGAGACGGAAACGGAACTGTTCTTCGAGGTCTGCGATCCCAACTCCTACGGGAAAACCTATCTCGACCAGACCCTGAAAGGTGACGGCCGCTTCTATCGCGGCGGTGAGATTTATCGTTCTGTCAGCACCTGGTCGTCGCGCGTCTGTGTCATCGAGCATCCGTAGCGTTCGCTGCGTTGAGGATGCTCCAGAACATGGCGCGGGCAGCGTCTTCCAGGATGGAAGGATCCTGGATCTCCCAGCTGTCGCGGGGTTCGTGGTAATAGGATCTCCCTCCTACCGAATAGAAATCGACAGTCGGATACCCGTTCTTCATGAAAACGGCGCCGTCCGTCCGCGGACGGGTCACATATCGATTGGGATAGAAACCGAGCGGCCGGTGAATATACTGGTCGTTCGCTTTTTGTACATACTCCCTGATTTCAGGGTTATCGTATTTGTACCCGACCGAGAAAGCGTTGCCGATTCCCACTTGTTCCAGGTTGAGGATGAACTTGACGCTTTGGGCAGGAACGACGGGATGGGCCGTCAGATAAAGACTTCCGGTAAGACCGGCCTCTTCGCCGTCAAGCGACAGGAAAATGACGCTCCGCTTCGGTTTGACCTTGCTCTCCTGCAGGGCTTTGGCTACAGCCAGCAGGCAAGCCGTCGAGGAATTGTTGTCATTGGCCCCTGCGATATGGTACGGGACCATGCCCAAGTGGTCGAGATGCGCTGAGAGGATCACGTATTCGTTACACAATTGCGGGTCGCTTCCGCGCACCATGCCCAGCAGATTATGCCCGACGGCATCTTCGCGATGCGACATGGTCATCTGGATGCAGGCTTTCTTGCCGGTAGCGAAAGAGGCGGGTTTCTTCTGGACTCTGAGCTGCCGGATCAGCGACTGGAAGTCCTTCCCTTTCCCTTCGACCAGTGAGTCTGCCAGTTCATCGGTAATGTAGGCATAGACGAAACCGGGATCATATCCGTTGTTCGGGCCGGGTACCCAGCGGTAGAGCATTCCGATGGCTCCGTGCGCGACTGCATTGGCCACTTTATACTGATGAAGGGTATAAGGGTACCAGATGCGCAGCGTGTCGTCATTCCGGCTCGTATTGGGCGTTTCCCCTTCGATCAGGACGATCTTGCCACGGACATCGATGCCGGCATAATCGTCATAGCCCAGTTCCGGGGCTGAAACACCGAAGCCGGCGAAGACCACTTCGGCCTCAGCGATGCCGTTGGCAGACGTTCCGCCGGCAAACCATTCCTTCGCCCAGAGGCAAGTGCGGCCGTCGACTGTGAGGCTGCACGGCCCGGCTACTTCCGTACAGGAAACGGGATAGTCCTGTGAATAGCCGTTGAGACCGGGCACGGGCTCAAGTCCGATTTCCGCATAACGGGAGCTTACCCAGTCGACAGCGCGCCGCATTCCCTCCGATCCGCTGAGTCGTCCCTGGAACAAGGTGGAATCCGACAGGAGCCGGACACAGTTGAAAATCTCCACTCCTTTGATGTTGTCGAACATGGCATTCAGATAAGCCCGCTCCGGCGTTACTGGACGAGCTTCGCCGCGTTGTGCGGCAGCGGGATGCATAGCTACGAGCAGAAGCGCCGCAGTAATAGCAAGTATGGCGTGGTGTGTTTTCATGGCTATTGCTGTTTCAGTTGTCGGAGTACTTCCTGGATGGCGGCGTCCAGCTGAGGGTCGGCGCCGGTAATACGGTCCTTGAAGGTATTCTTTACGTAGATATCGGGCTTGACGCCCAGAAATTCGAGATCCTGTCCGGCATTGTTGTAGCAGCCCCAGGCCGGCATGCGGGACGAGGACCCGTCGATCAGACCGACGGAGGAAGTGAAGATGATCCACCGGTATGTCTCGGTTCCGACAATCTTGGCCAGTCCGAGTGTCTGGATGCCGTTGGAAGTAACTTCCGCATCGCTCAGGCTATGCTCGTTGACCAATACGACGATCGGCTTGTCGGAAGGGGTCACGTTGGGATGCGAGACCTTCGGGAAATCGCGGTAACTCCACTGGAAGTGCTGCTTTTGCCTTAGAAAGTCAATCACTTCCTGATGGACATTGCCTCCGTTGTTATAGCGCAGGTCAAGAATCAGTGCATCGTAATTGACAGCATAATTGTGCATCCTCAGCAGGAAGTCGTCCAGGTCTCCATTGCCCATCGCACGCATATGGATATAAGCGATCCGTCCTTTCCCGTCTTTTTCGACCCGCGCTTTGCAATCGTCTTCCCACTGCTTGTACTGCAGATTCTTGAACGCCATCAGCGGCATTGTGTGGACTTTGACGTCGAACTCCTTCCCAGCCCTGTTGAAGGTCAGTTTCACTTCATCTTTCTGCAGCGGCGTGGAGAGATACTTCTCCCGATTGACGGACGGGACGATACGGACGCCGTCGACAGCGACCAGTCGGTCGCCCTTTCGGATGTCGATCTCTACTTTGTCGGCTGCGGTCCCTGGAAGGATACCTGCCACGGTATAAGGTTCCTGGTTGTCGAAGAGAATGCCCGTGACGATGGAATGGATCCTTGTCTCGGTCCTCTCTTCAAGCCCCATGGAATTGAACCCCAGATGCGAGGAATTGAGTTCGCCCAGCATGTCGGCCATCAGCGTCCGTAACTGCCCCCGGCTCTTGATGTCCGGCAAGAAAGCTGCATATCGGTCGCGGACATTGACCCAGTCTGCGCTGTGATAGTTGACATCGTAGAAGTTCTGGGCAAGGACGGCCCAGACCTCGTAGAACATTTGGGAAAACTCGTCGGAGAGGGTCTTGTCCACATCGACAGAAACCGGCACTTCCGTCGTGCTCAGCGAGTTGGGGTCGATCTTTTGGACCTTGCCCCGGGAAAGATGATACAGGCCTTCCTTGGAACCGAAGAAGGTTCCGGGGCCCAATCCTTTGACGGCCTTGGGTTTTGCCTCCGGATCATCGATATCCAGCGCCCGTACTTCGCGTATGCCGTCAGAGAAGGTGGAGTAGAACAACAGCGTCTTTCCTTTGGCGGGATAGAGATACAGGCCCGTTTGGCGCCCCGAGCGTTCCAGCGGTTCCAGGCGAGTGTAGATATCCTTTGTATCGATGCGTACGACAGAATCCTTCGTGCTCTTTTTCGCATCGAACAGCTGGTCATACGTATCCGACTTGAACTTGCTGTCGTATTTCTGGAGCGGCAGTTTGAAGGCCTGTCCGGCATAGCCGCGCGGGAACGAAGAACTGGTGGGATTGGCAATCATGAACAAGTATTTCCCGTCAGGCGAGAAGATCGGATTCTGTTCCGTGGAAGCGGAATGGGTGAGATTCTGAAGCTTCTTGTCCGTAAGGGAATACAGGAAAATATCGGGTTCGAAACGGTCCATCGCATCGAAAGCCAGCCACTTGTCATCCCAGGAGAAGGAGATGTTGTATTGCGAGAACGACCAGAACTGGGCATCCGCCACCTTTTCCGTCGTTCCGGCTTTCATGTCGTGGAGCATGACGTAGCGGTCGCCATCGATGAAAGCAAGCTTGTCGCCCTTGTGGGAAACCGTCAGACTCTTGATGTTTCTTTCAGAAGTATATACAGCTGTTTCTGCGCCCTTGTTATCGGCGGTAATCCGGAACAGGTCTACCCAGCCGAGCTGGGTCCGGGTATAAAAGAGCGTTTTGTTGTCACTCCCCCACACTACTTCGTGGACCCGCTCATCATCGGGTGTGGCGAGACGCTGGAAATACTTGCCTTTAGCGTCGGAGACATACAGGAAACCGCGGATGGCATAAGCCAGTTTCTTGCCATCCGGCGACACGGCGGCAGCGCTCGGCGTTTGTTTTGCGAATGAGCGTCGGACCGCCGGATCAGCGGCCGATACCGTGATCATCGGGACGGAATCCTTACCGGTTGCGGGATCCAGCAGATGGATTTCATAGTCAAGCAGATAAACGATCCTGGAACCGTTCCATGCAATGCGTGGATACTGGACCGACCGGTCGAAGTGCGTCAGCTGTTCCGGTTTCCTTCCCGCTACATAGCGGACGATATTGGATTCCTTGTTCTGCTGATCGGTTACATAATACAGTGTCCCTTTGGCATCTACCATAGGCCACGTATCCTTGCCCTCATAATCGGTCAGCGCAGTGTACTGCTTCTTTCTGGGGTTCCAGGACTGGATGTTCGGATTATGGTCGCCCACGTAACGCTTCCGGGTCGGGAAATTGATACTCTCGGCTGATTCGTTGAAATAGAAAGTACCGTCTTTGGGATTCTCCACCAGGTTGACGACCGTGGTGAAGTAGCCGTCGAACAGCAACTGCGGCGTTCCGCCCGTCAAGGCGACCCGGTAGGTCGTCCGGCGGGCCCCGGAACGCTGCGACTCGAAATAGATGGACTTCGAGTCGGGTGACCAGCTGACCGGGAAATCATTGGCTTCGTGGAACGTGAGTTGGACGGCCTTTCCTCCTGCCACAGGAATGACGAACACGTCTTGGTTTCCATTCAGGTCGGAAGAGAACGCCAACCATTTTCCGTCAGGAGAAACGACAGGATGATTCTCCTGGCCGGCCAGTGATACGAGACTCATGGCCTGACCGCCGGAAGCAGGAACCGTGTAGATATCACCCAGATAGGAGAAAAAGATCGTTCCACCGTCCGGGGAGAGCGAGGGGCGGCTGGCAAAGCGCAGATTCTCTCCCGAAAGGGAAGACACAGCCAGCAGGGTAAGTGTCAATAAAAGGAAACGTTTCATGTGAAGATTATTCGAGATTGTGTTTTTTCAATTGACGGACGATTCTCCGGATAATGGCTTCGATATCCGCGTCGGGCTCGATCACATTGTAGTTCTCCCAGAAATTATCGTCGGTGAATGCGGAGACTTTTTCGGTCATCTGATCTTTGAACCGCACCCGGGCATCGGCTTCGATCTTGACCGGTGCTTCCTTGTGGTCCGTTACGGCGATTTCAGACATGACCGTATAGTGATTCCGGAAAAGCGAGTGTCTCTTGCGCGTATCGAACTTGATTTCCATCTTCGCATACTCGTAGTACCACTTGTCTCCGTAAGGCTTGTAATTGACGATATATTCCGCACTGCGAACGTCGAAAATCGTATTTTTGGGGCGCTTGAGCACGAAAATGCCGGCTGCGTCTTCCCGTCCTTCGACATTCATCCACATTTCCACACGCCCGATGGCCAGGCTTTCGCTGTCGATGAACAGCCGGCCCCGGAACTTGATTTCTTCCACATCCGGCTTCTGGTCGAAGGATACGACATAGTACATCCGCTCACCGAGATAATCCACAGGCTCCATGGCGAACTTGTAATAGTCGAGGATCTCCGAGAGAAAAACGGAGGCAAAGGGATTCTTCGCCTGATCGATCTCCAGGATGGATGTCAGGCCGCCTTGATACTTGATGAACAAGGTATCGGTACTGTCGTAGTTCTGGCTGCCGCGACCTTTGTAGATACCGGCGCGATCGATCTGGAAGGTCGTATAAGGCGCCTTGTTGATATCTATGACAGCCTCATTCATGGCAAGATACCGGTTGGAACCCTTTTTTACGAGTTCCCGGTAGAATGCGGTCATGCCGACATATTTGTCCGGATAGTTCTGCTTGATGCGGTACAGCGCGGCCAGGACCAGTTCCACGGGATCCTGGGCACGGATGAGTGCCGGGTTGAGCGTCAGACTGACGGGAGAAAGGACGACCTTATAGGGGTTGTCGCTTGTATATCCTTCAAAGTCAGCGATTTTAAGAGCCTTCGTGGCGTATCCCAGGTGACTGGCCGTCACAATGGCAGTCGGCAGTGTCCGCGCATCGACCTTGAGGGTGAAGAATCCCTCCGCGTTGGTCACGTTCGAGATGTTCGTCCCTGAAAGGTTGATGGAAGCATAGTGCAGCGGTTTGCCGGTGGCACCATCGACCACCTTGCCGGCAATCTGGATGAAATCCGGGATCTCCTGTGCCAGGAGGCACGGGAATAGGCTCAGCATCGCAAACAGGAATATGGCAGTGCGTTTCATGGCAAGTCTTTTTATTCCTTCAAATATACAAAAATCTTTGCGTATCTTTGTCGACCGGCCAAACGGTACGCTGCATCAGGAAGCAATATGCACGAAAAGTACCGGATTTGGTACCAAAAAACACATTATGGGCAGAAAAAGCAAACCCTTTCTGGAAAATATCACGATCGAGGCGACCGCTGCAGAAGGAAACGGTCTCGCGCATGTTGACGGCAAGGTCGTCTTCGTAAAGCAAGGGATTCCCGGCGATGTCGTGGACGTGCAGGTCAACAAGGTCCGCAGCGGCTATTCGCAGGGATTCATCGCCCGGATGAAGTCCCCCTCCCCACACCGCCTCTCCCCTTTCTGCGCCCATTTCGGCGATTGCGGTGGATGCACGTGGCAGACACTGCCCTACCCGATGCAGATTGCGTTCAAGCAGCAGCAGGTCATAGACCAGCTTACCCGCATCGGGCACCTGCAGCTACCTGACGTCTCCCCCATCCTGGGATCCGAAAAGACCGATCATTATCGCAATAAACTGGAGTATACCTTCTCGAACCGCCGCTGGCTGCTCCCCGGTGAAGACTGGAGCACGATGGACGAGGTGGACCGCCTGGGCCTGGGCTTTCACGTCAGTGGTTTCTTCGACAAGGTGCTCGATATCCGGGAATGTCATCTACAGCGGGAGCCATCAAACGCCATCCGCCTGTTTATCAAGCAATACGCAATCGATCACGGCCTCAGCTTCTACGATCTGCGCGAAAACCGGGGTTTCCTCCGCACGATGGTCGTCCGCACTACTTCTACAGGCGAAAACATGTTGGTCCTCTGCTTTGGCGGTGATGCGGAAGGCCCGGATGCACGTCCGGCCCGGGAAGCGTTGCTTGAAGCCATAGCGGCACGCTTCCCCGAGATTACGTCGCTTTACTATGTCATCAATCCCAAGGGCAATGACAACTTCAGCGACCTGCCCTGCACGCTGTATCGCGGTGCGGAAGCCGTGTACGAGCAGATGGAAGACCTTCGTTTCAAGATCGGGCCCAAGTCCTTCTATCAGACAAATTCCGGGCAGGCATACCGGCTTTATTCCGTCGTACGGGATTTCGTGCGGGAAGGCGTGTCCACCCGTGTAGAAACGGGTAAACCGGTGATCTATGACCTGTATACGGGGACTGGTACGATCGCGCTTTTCCTCTCGTCACTGGCTGAGAAGGTCGTAGGTATCGAGTATGTGCCCGAGGCCATCGAGGATGCGAAGGTCAACGCCCGGGAGAACCATATCACCAATACCGAGTTCTTTGCCGGCGACATGAAAGACGTGCTCAGCGCCGATTTCATCCGTACGCATGGACATCCCGACATCGTCGTGCTCGATCCGCCAAGGGCCGGCATCCATCCTTCCGTCGCCCACGTCCTCTTGGAATGCGCACCGAAACGGATGGTCTATGTAAGCTGCAATCCTGCCACGCAGGCGCGCGACCTGGCTGTCTTCGCCGACCATTACGATATCATCCACGTACAGCCCGTGGACATGTTCCCCCATACCACGCACGTCGAAAACGTGGTTTCCCTGATTCATAAAGTGCTTTAGATATGGATAATATCGTTTTTTGGGGATTGGGGCTCCCGGGATGGATCACCATCGCCACGGTTCTCACCCTGTTTCTTGTCCTTCTTTTTACCAAGCTTAAGGAAGAGGTCGCCTTTTTGGGAGCGATGGCCGTTCTGGGCATTTGCGGTATCCTGGACCAGAAGGAAGACCTTGCCGGCTTTTCCTCCGAATCCGTCGTCCTGGTCGGCGTCCTGTTCATTGTCGTAGCCGGCCTGATCCATACCGGCGTCATCCGCTGGATCATGGAGCATTTCCTGGGGACGCCGAAAAACTATCCGGCCGCGATCGTGCGGCTGATGGCACCCGTTGCGACACTGAGCACGATTCTCAGCAACACGACGGTCGTCGCCCTGTTCGTCCAGATTGTGAAAGACTGGGCGAAGAAACTGGGCATCGCGCCGTCCAAGCTTCTTATCCCGCTCAGCTACGCCGCAGGTATGGGAGGCATCTGCACCATCATTGGCACGCCGCCCAACATGATCATTGCCGGTCTTTACGCCCAGAATACCAGCCAGCATATCGGCTTCTTCGCCCCGACGATTCCGGGCCTCTTCTGCCTCGTGGTCGGTATCCTGGCCACTTTGGCGATGCGCCGTCTCCTGCCCGTCCGTGAGAGCCGGGAAGACGGTACCGAAAACAATGCCGTGCAGGAGAAAGTGCCGCAGATCGGTGTGAAGACCGTTGTCTCCGCCCTCATCATGTTGGCGATGATCCTGCTTTCCTCGCTGAAGGTGATGAGCCTGCTTCAAAGTGCGGTCGTGGCGGCCGCTGCGATGCTGATCTTCCGCTGCTGCACGCCCGACCAGGCCATGAAATCCATCGACTGGAACGTCCTGATGATCTTTGCGGGCAGCGTCGTCATCGGAACGGCCATCCAGAAGACGGGCGTTGCCGAGGCGCTGGCGAACGGTGTGATGCACCTGTGCGGCGCCAAGCCACTGCTGGTGATGATCATGATGAGTCTTACGGCAACCTTCGTCACAGAATTCATTTCCAATACGGCGGCCGGGGCCATTTTCTTCCCGATCGTCTATCATGCGGCCGTGACCATGGGCTGCGATCCCATGCCGTTCCTCATTTCGCTGATGATCGCCGTCTCTTCGAGTTTCGCTACGCCCATCGGGTCGACGACGCACTTGCTGGTCTATGGCCCGGGCGGCTATAAGTTTTCCGACTTCATGAGGATCGGCATACCGATGAACCTCATCATCCTGGCAGCCAATATCCTCATCGTCAACTTGGTTTACCCGTTAGGATAGGCTGTTTCGTCATGCCCGGCTTGACCGGGCATCTATTTTTCTGTGCCAGGTTGAAAACCAGATGATCGCGACCAGGACGGCCGCAAAGCCGATACCGTAGGAAACGTAGACATTCAGACCGAAGGCATTGGGAGAGAACATCAGGAATGCCGTGCAGACCCAGGTCATGAACAGCGCCGGGACCAGGGTGATCCAGTAGAGCTTCTTCTGCTGGGCCAGGTAAACCGTCAGTGTCCAAAGCGTGAAGACGGAAAGTGCCTGGTTGGACCATCCGAACCATCCCCAGAGTTTCTCAAAGCCGGCCTTGTCATTCATCTGCCACATCAGCAGGGTAAATACCAGGGCGAAAAGCGGGATGCAGATGTAGAGCCGTTTCCGGACGGATTTCTGTTCGAGTTTCACGAAGTCTGCAATGATCAGGCGGGCGCTTCGGAGCGCCGTATCGCCGCTTGTGATCGGCGCGGCCACAACGCCCAGCAGTGCAAGGATGCCGCCGAAAACGCCCAGCCACTCCCGGCAAACCAGATTGACGATAGAGGGCGCGTCGCCTATGGCGTCGGCACCGCCTGCAATCAGTTGGTAGGCCGGTTCCGGCTGTCCATAGAAGAAGTAACTGGCGACTGTGGCCCAGATCAGGGCAACCGCACCTTCCGTGATCATCGCTCCGTAGAAGATCGGGCGACCCATCTTCTCACTCTTCATACAACGGGCCATAAGCGGACTCTGCGTAGCATGGAAACCGCTGATGGCCCCGCAAGCGATGGAGATGAACAAGCAGGGAAAAATGGGATTGCTGGTCAGGGATCCGCCCGGTGTATTCCGCAGTCCTTCCCAGACTTCCGGAATGTCCGGGAATTTGACGAACAGCACGACCATCAGCGCGACGGCCATAAAGATCAGGGCGAACGCAAAGATGGGATAGATGCGGCCGATGATCTTGTCGACCGGCAGCAGCGTTGCGATGATATAGTAGATGAAGACGATGGCGATCCAGAAACTGTAGCGGCCGAAATGCGCCACGGAGAAAGCGGGCTCCCAGATGCCGCCCAGGATCTTGGCGGGGCTGAACACGAAAACAGCGCCGACCATCATCAGCAGGAAAACCGAGAAGATGAGCATCACCGTCTTTGTCGTCTTGCCCAGATAGGTGCCGATCAGTTCGGGCAGATTGGCGCCGCCATTCCGGACGGACAGCATACCGGACAGATAATCATGCACAGCGCCTGCGAAAATGCAGCCGAAAACGATCCACAGGTAAGCTGAAGGGCCGAACTTCGCGCCCATGATGGCGCCGAAGATCGGGCCTGTCCCTGCGATGTTCAGAAACTGTATCATGAAAATCTTCCAGGATGGCAGTACGATGAAATCGACCCCGTCGGCCTTGGAGACGGCTGGCGTCGGGCGTCCGTCGGCCCCGAATACCTTCTCCACGAACTTTCCGTAAAAAAGGTAGCCGCAGACCAGCGCGACCAGGGCGAGAATGAATGATATCATAAACTATGTCTTTTTAAAAGCGTACTCCGAACAAAAAATGCGATTCCAGCATGACGTTGTTGAACATCCCGGTCTTGAGTTTGCCGAAAAGCGAACCGCGCGCCGTCGCGTTGAATCCATAGAAAAAGCGCCCCGTCCAGTGAAGGGCCGAGAACTGTGTCGATCCCACCACATCGAAGACCGACCCTTCCAGCTTTCTCGACGTTTCTTCGACATTGACCCGGTTATATTTGAGCAAGGCGATGTTGGCAACCGTGGAAAAATGCAGCAGCCAGTGGTGCCGCGTCACGAAATTGTGCGCGTACCCTCCACCCAGGCAGAGCATGTTCATCCAGATGGTCATGGTCGGATTGTCGATGTACTCGATCTGCCGGAGGTCTGTAATATTGTTGCGGATGGAAAGGCTCAGCAGCGGACTTCCCGCACTTTTCTTCTGGATCTGGGACTGGCTGAAAGCGGCCGGATAGGAAAATCGCTTGCCGTTGAAAGCATAGTAGGCATCGAAATCGGCCGAGATATCGTTGCAGCTTCCCGCTGGAACCGTGGCGACCAGAGAGTCGGGAAGAGCGGTCACAATTCCCTGCAGGGAGGTTGTGCTGCGAATCGTCGCAGCCATACCCAATTTATTGCCATACAAAGAGATCGTGTAACAGAAATCGTCGTTCTTCATGCTCTTGATGAACCAGGCGGGATTGATGGCGGCGCCAACGGTCAGATTGTGCCAGGAAACTGAAAATCCCTGGGAGAAAGCAGGAATGGATGTCAGCTGGGCCACCGCTCCCTCGCCTTGATTCAGCAGACTGATGCCGAACAGGCTGGAATTGAAATTCATCTGTGACTTGAAAGTCCAGCGATACTCCGGGATCTCGATATAGGAAGTGTCGATGGAAACCCTGTGTTGCCGCTGGTAAAGCTTGTTGTCCGCATTGCGGACCAGCCTTCTTACGCCGGAGGCGGAGGAATCGTGTGTCTGCGCCGGCAAAGCGGCGGCAAAAAAGAGCACGATCAGGACAGAGATGATACGCAGTAGCTTCATAGGCAGTATTCCTTGACAAAATTAATGTTTTTTCTCTACTTTTGTGCGATGGAACACTTTGACAATACGATTTGCGCACCTGCTACGGCTCCCGGCGGCGCCATTGCGGTCATCCGGGTCAGCGGCCTTCACGCCATCCGCTGTGCGGACCGGATCTTCAAGGGACACACTCCCCTCTCATCTGCCAGGGGCTATTCGATGCACTTCGGTTCCATCCTCGAGTCAGACGGAACCCTGCTCGACGAAGTGCTCGTGTCCGTGTTCAGGGCGCCCCGCTCCTATACGGGCGAGAATGCCGTCGAAATTGCGTGTCACGGCTCAGAATATATTGTTTCCAGTATCCTGGCCCTTCTGCTCCAGAACGGCGCGAAAATGGCCGCTCCGGGCGAGTTCACGCAGCGTGCTTTCCTGCACGGCAAAATGGACCTCTCCCAGGCCGAAGCCGTGGCTGACCTGGTGACGGCCCGCACCCGCGCTGCACACCAGATTGCCCTCAAACAGCTCAAAGGCGGCTTCAGCGACGAACTCTCCAAAATGCGGGAAGAGCTCTTGCACATCGCTGCGCTGATGGAACTGGAGCTGGATTTCGGCGAGGAAGACGTGCAATTCGCCGACCGCACCCAACTCCGGGAACTCGTACAAAAAGTCCTCTCCCACATCGAAAAACTTATCGAAAGTTTTAATTTAGGTAACGCTATTAAAAACGGTGTACCCGTTGCGATTGTGGGCAATACAAATGTCGGAAAAAGTACGCTTCTCAACGCCCTTCTCGGTGAGAACCGGGCCATCGTTTCCGATATCGCTGGAACCACACGCGACACCATCGAGGAATGTTGCAATCTCGATGGCGTGCTGTTCCGCTTCATCGATACGGCAGGCCTCCGCGAAAGCACGGATACCATAGAACGGATCGGTATTGAACGAGCCTACGACAAACTATCCGCCGCCCAACTTGTGCTGGCCCTGCTTGACCTGACAGTCTCCCCCGCTGAAATGCTCGCCAGTGCCGAAGACATCGCCGCCCACGTTTCCGCTGGCCAACGCCTCATCTACCTGCTCAATAAGGCCGACGCCGTGCCGGTTGAAACCACCGCCCGAGCCCGCCGTGCCCTCGCCCATCTCCTCTCCGCCTCCGACCGACAGTGTTTAATCCTCTCCGCCCGTGAAAAAGTGGGGCTGGAAGACCTCCGCCAAGCCCTCGTTGCAACGTATGGCACACTGGGCTCCGGCTCGGAAACCACACTTGTTGCCAACATCCGCCACGTAGAAGCCCTGCAAAACGCCGCCACTTCCCTCTCCCGCGTCCAGCAAGGCCTCACAACCCTCCCCACCGACCTCCTCGCCCAAGACCTCCGCGAATCCCTCCACCACCTCGGCACCATCACCGGCGAAATCACCACCGACCAGATCCTCGGCGAGATTTTCGGGAAGTTCTGCATCGGCAAATAATCGCTCGTAACCAATTGATTATCAATGATTTGCTAAGCTCTGCAAGAAACAAGTTCAATCCGATTTTGGCATTGTTTGTCGGCTATTAATTAACGAATAACGATAAATTTCAGAGTGGTATTTTTAAGCATGTGTCCATTTTTGTACCACATTTGTACCACGTGTGTTTTCCCGGGATCTATTTTAAAGCGGATGCTTCTTCGTAATCAATTGATTTACAGTTAATTGAAATTTAAATCATAGCTTCATGCACACCTTCGCCATGCAACTGTTGGACAAGGGAGTTGATATCCCGACTATCGCTTTCTTCCTAGGACATAAGTTCCTTGGCAGTTCTCTCACCGACCTTCTTTGCACCAAGGAGCATCTTGAAGAGGTCATAGCGAAACTGGAGAGATAAAGCTTTATTCGTGATTCAAATCGCAAGTAGGACTGCCGCCAATTCCTAAGAACAGACGACAGTCTTTTCATTCTGAAGTCTAAAGCCAAAGAATCTACTAAGTATACATGCCCCCATCTCTTGAACGTCACTACAAGGACAAGATATATACTATAACGGCTGACAACGAAAAGGAATTCGCCCGATATGAGGGAATCGAGAAAAGACCCGATGTCGAGTTAATACATTGCGCATCTGTCCCACTTATGGGAGCGGGCTCAAACGAGAATACTGATGGGCTAAAACGCGAGTACATTCTGAAAGGCACGGATATCTGCGAGCTGACCGACGATATGCTTTCGAGAAAACCATAACCCCGTAAGTCGCTCGGCAACAGGACGTCTTTGGAATATTGTAAACAATTGTGTAATTTTGACTTTAGAACTGTGTAGCACTTCTTCATAGAATTCTCAACCACATTTCTAACGCACTATATGTAATTGATTCTCAAAAATATACCATTTTGTATCGGTTATTAGAAAGAACAAGAATAATCATATAATCACAATGTCATCTATACGTAGTATTTTTAATGAAAAGCCAATTATCAATAGAATGACGCAAGGAAGCATCATCAATGGATGTGTCGCCGATGCCTTTCCTGGTGAGGAGGTCTTTGGCTTGATTATCACTCCAAGATGTGATGTATGCCATGAAGGGAAGGTTGACTCCGTGCATTACTTGCCTGTGGTTCCATTTGAGCGGTGGTTTGAAGTTATTGCAAGGCCCAAAATCAAAGAAATCTGGAAGAAAAATATCTGCAGCCAGTTGAATGATCAGTTTAAGAGTGCAAAAATCGGAGAGAACGTAATGGATGCAGGATTCACCTATGATGATCTGCTAAAAATATGTAATGAAAAGGTTAAGAAGGATTCATCAAAAGAAAAAATCAAGGGCCTTCTAAGTTCTTATTTTTCGAAGGAAGAGGATGACTTCAATTATTACCTTCTTAATGGTGAGGTCAAAGACGAAAAGAAACACGAGCTCATCAAATATCTTTCAAAACTAGAAGGTAATAGTATTGCTCCATATTATCTTTTAGAAGCTTGGTCCGATTATGGACAAGAAAAGCATTTTGTTGTACTTTTGAGGGAAGTCCATAGAATACAATTCTCAATCGCTATGATAATTAAGTCGGGAGTTCCTGAATCTATGTTGGCAGAGCTCGATTTAAAATACAACGATTTGTTTTTGACGAATGACCCTAATAATTTCTTTTGGGTACAAGCAGAGATTAACTCTCCTTTCATCGAGCATATTATGCAGGCTTTTATATATAATTTTAGCCGAATTGGAGTTGATGATAGACCTGGAAAAACGATAGATTATTTATTTAACTCAGTAAAAAATACAATACAATGACATACATTTTCATAACATACGAAGCAATTGAACTATTTGCATCAGACCGTTTCTTGCAGTCATCAGAAAATGAAGTCAGTGATGTTTTGTGCCAGATTCTGAGGCTAGAATCTTTTGACTGGGCTCATAGTAGAATTTATCTACATAAATGTGAGAAAGGTCTTGTCTTCTATACCCCAGAGTCATCTTATACAAAGGGGCTTGTTTTTGATTTGGCAACATTTAACGGATTCAGTGACGACCAAGATAATAGAACAGTTATAAATATCTTTCAGAAGACAATCAAATATGCAGTAAGGTATTTTGAAAACCTACCGTTGGCTAGTTGTGACCGTAATTTGCCCGACAAACCTATTGCTATTATCTATCCGAATCCGTTTGTGGCAGCCCTGAATGTTCCAAAGATAGTTGTTGATAGGAACTCTTCAAAATATCAGAAGAAGGGGCTAAATTACTTGACGGTATATGATTACAGCACAGATAGTAAAAAAACACAAGTCTCTTTTACGAGTTTGAATAAAGCGTACGAAGAAGTGCGTTCGCTGAATTTTAGAGAAATCGCAAAAGAGGAGGTGAAGCAAGTTTCAAACATTCGTGGTTTTCAGACAACTGTTTTGGGGTATCAAGAAACGAATATTGATTCCAGTGTTGGATATGATAATTGGTTGAACTACTATTTGACTGACGTTCAGAAGAGTTTTGTATGCTCTGATATTGAAGGGCCTGAACGATTGGAAGGAGCAGCAGGAACTGGTAAAACACTCTGTTTGATATTGCGGTGTATTTATCTTTTGAAAAAAAAGGTTGAAGAAAACCGCGAGTTCCATGTTATATTCTTCACCCATTCGCTATCAACAAAAGAACGTATTGAAAGGGTGTTTAGATGTAATTGGGACTTGTTCGACTTGTGCTTAGAAACACAAGATGAGTCTCGACAGAAACAGTCAATAAAGATCACAACGTTGCAGGAGTGGAGTGCAGAACATTTGGGCACAAATTCTATATCGGATAGTGAATATCTTGATAAGGATGCAGAAGAGTCCAAGGTTATGCAAATCATGTATATTGAACAGGCTTATCTTTCCATAAAGTCTGATCTTTGGGACGGCACATTTGATTTGGTTTGTTCAGAACGATTTAAAAGCTTTATTAACCACACGCCTGTAGAAACTATTTTGGAGTTGCTTCGTCAGGAAATTGCCGTCTTGATAAAGGGAAGAGCTTCTGGCGATTTTGATAAATATCGGTCTATTGTCCGTCCTAATTATTCGCTGCCTCTAATCGAAGATGCTGACTATCGCTTCGTCTTCATGGTGTTCAACAAATATCAGAAGTCTCTTGAGAAAATAGGTCAATATGATAGTGATGATATTACATTGACAGCTTTAGGTCAAGTTGATACCCCTATTTGGAATAGACGTCGAATCCGGGATGGCTATGACGCTTGTGTTATAGATGAAACGCATTTGTTCAATATAAATGAATTATCAGTATTCCATTTCGTGAATAAACCCTACGGTGGTGACAATAATGGAGCAAGGCCTAAGATTATTTTTGCAATCGACAGATCGCAGTCTTCTGGCGATTGGGGTATAGATGATGTCTCTATCAGTTCGGCATTGAAATTAAGTGAGAACGATAACAAGCAGTTTAATACCGTTTTTAGGTCTTCTCCTGATATTGTAAACCTTGCATACAATATTTTGACTTCGGGAGCAACGATGTTTACTAATTTTGAGAATCCGTTGTCCTACTCCTCCTTCGACTTCGTAAAGGAGGAAGAGATAAAAGCAATACCTCCTCAGTACACTTTGGTAAATGATGATGAGGATGCTATAGTAAAGGGGGTAGAATGGGCCGAAGGTTATTGCGCTGTGCGAAAATCATCTAAAAATCAAGTACTTATTATAGGTACCAGTGAAATTCTTGTAAGGCAAATCAAAAAGTACTTGGAAGCACATAATAAGCCTTTTGAGATTCTTCAGAGTAGAAGTGATGAGCTGGCTATGAGGAAAGCACAAGAAGGCAACAAGTTTGTGCTTAGCCAAATTGATTATGTTGGAGGTTTGGAGTTCGACGCTGTCGTGATAATAGGTGTAGATGAAGGTCGTGTTCCACCAGCAAAAACATCTCAAACCGAGGCTTACCATGTCATCAGTTACGCATGGCACAGTAGAATGTATGTTGCTGTGACGCGTGCAAAATATGCCGTAAAGATTCTCGGTGATCAGTCACGAGGTGCCAGCCCTTTGCTTTATAGCTCTATTCTCAGTCAGAGTGTAGATTACGATGGACCGTCAATAATGGATGACTAACCAAGATTGAAAGCGAGTAAGAGTTATTAATGCATTTGCTCATGCACCTGTTGGTCAATAAGAATTGCTACGCCGAGGTGATGATACGTTTTTCGCTACACCGGTTTCGGCCATTCCAAAAAGAAAAAGTTGATATAAGTCCAATTAATCTTCTGATAATATGACAATAATCGAATTATCTGTAAGCATTGTTATCTCTATAGTAGCTGGGGGCATCAGCGGATTTGGTGTTTTTAAGTTTTTAGGTAAGAAATGGGTTGAAAACTGGTTCGCCAAGGACTTGAAACGATATGAACATCACTTGGATGTCCTGAAGGTGAAGGATGAGATCAGATTTAATATCCTTCATAAAGAGCGGATCGAAATTATCAAGAAATTGTATAAGCAGGTATTTGAGTTGAATGAATTGAGTTTATATTTGATTATGCCAAATGAAATGCAGAGACAGTATCAACTCAATAAGGAAGAGTTATTTCAGAAGAGTATTATGCTAAGTCATAAGTTGCAGATGTATTTACTAGAGAACACTATTTATATTCCCAAAATACTAGAAGACAGAATAGCGGGTCTTTGCTATTCATATGATTCTGCCGCGAAGAGTTTAATGAAAGATTACTCAGAAGAGCATAAGAAAGAGATAGAGGTCTTCAATCAAGATAAGATAAGACCTCTATTGAACGATTTGAGAGATGAGTTCAGAAGGTTGTTGGGTGTGGAGTTTTATGATAAGATAATAAAAGAGTATTCATGATTATAAAAAGGTAAAGGGTCAAGTAGAAAGGATGTTATTCTTTCAAATTTCGCAGCAAATTAGGTCGAATACTAGACTTTTATTGAAGGGGAGAATTGTTTAGAAATAAGGATGCGACTAAAACTACAGGAATTCTTTCTCTTTTGACTCCCCCAAGGACAGATTTCGCTTCATTTATATCTGCGAGTTTTATGAATCGACATGTGTCCGAAAACATTTCCGACGCGTTTCTTTTATGCAGATTTGCACGACCACTATGCGGAATTTGATCGATTTTCTCTACCATATTTGATAGTGTACCAAAAAATGTGTCTGAGTAGGTAGAAAGAAAAAAGTCTGTAATTTTAAAGAACAATTAATCACGACAAAAATTGGATCTTTAAAACGACAGACTTATGATTACACTTACAAAGGAACAACTTTCTGAGGTAATGTGCAAGCATGCCGAGAAAGAAAATGGGGTAAACGATCTTCTCGAGATCATGTTGGAGAGTTTGATGGTAGCGGAGCGTGGCGAGTTTTTGCAGGAGCAGGCGGACAGGAACAAAGGGAACGGCTATCGTCTGGGGCATACATACGGCCACGGCCGGAAGTTGGAGTTCAGGATACCGAGAGACCGTTTCGGCAACTTTCATCCGAAGATTTTGGCCATTCTAAAGGATCAGGAAGAGGAATGCGAGCGGCTTGCAGGAAGCTTGTATACCAAAGGGCTGACCCAGTCGCAGGTGGGGCAGGTCTTTGACGAGATATATGGCGAGCACTACAGCAAGACGAGCATCTCGAGGATGATTGAGTACGTCCGCCGCGACGTGTCGGAGTGGCTGGAAAGAGGGCTGGACGAGTATTATCCGATTGTGTTTGTCGACTGTGTACACATCAAGGTGTTCCGTAAGAAGCGGGCGGCCACGGAGGCGTTCTACGTGATCCTGGGCGTGAACGAAGACGCCACGCGAGAAGTTCTGGGCCTTTATAACAGCCCGATAGAGAGTGCCGCAGGATGGGCCAATATGTTCGATGACCTGCGTGAACGCGGTGTAGGGCATATCGGATTGGTGGTTGCCGACGGCCTCTCCGGATTGGATAAGGTTATCGGCGAAAAGTTCCCCGGAACCGCCTTCCAGCGTTGCACGACGCATCTCAAGCGCAATATGCTGGCCCGAGTACGCCACGGCGACAAGAAGGCCCTCGCCGACGATATGCGCGAAGTGTTCCGTACGGGAGACAAGAACTACACTGTGCAGCAGGGCGTAGCCGCATGGCGGGAGATGTGCCTGAAGTGGGGCAAGGATTACCGTTCTATCCGGAACCTGGCCGAAGATGAAGACATCGCGTTCCACTTCACATATTTGAACTATGCGCCTCATATACAGTCGATGATATACACGACGAACTGGATCGAGCGGCTCCAGAAGGACTTCAGACGGGTGACACGGATGCGGGGCGCAATGCCGGACGAGCTGTCGGTCATCGTATTGATGGGCAAAACAGCGATGGACAAGGAGTCTTACCGAAGGGTTATTCCCAGAATGAGAGAGGAAAAGGGTCTCTTCCCGAACGGTTAAGCTCTCAGGGGCTTCCAGGCCCCTGCCGCTGAGGCAGACCCCCGGGAAGTTTTTCATCAGTTGCCTGATTGGCTGGAAAAATGTAAATTTGTACGTTCTTTAAATTGCAGAGTCCGATCTGGACACACTAATTGGAACGCTACCGAATATCTGCGCTAGCTGTGACGCAGATTGCGTACTTTTCAGCCAGGACAAGGACAATGAACTCTTAGTCCTGGCTTGACATGATTATTGGTTTATCTTCATTTGCAACCATCGTGTGGCAAGCGATTCCTCAACGCGTTTATATTCAGCATCATTGATCCTTCTGCTCCGGGCGGTTCCCAGGTGGAGTACCTCTTTCTGTTGGATGTATCTCAAAAAATGGGTCTAAGTAGGTTCCTATACGAGCCCACGCTTCTCGAAGGCAGCCCAGAACTCCATGGGATAGTGAATATTTGAGACATTGATTCCTTCTTCCAAATAGCGGGAGATGTACTCAGGTTCATAACCGCCATGTCCGCAGCCGAGGGCGGTCAGCAGAAAAGTCTTTTCCGGATGTGCTTTCGCAAACTCCACAAACGTATGGAAAGAGTCAGCAATCTCCTGAGGACCAATTCCGTTTCCTACCGTGGGAATCGCGTACGAGCTTCCTTGTAAGCCAGAAGAAACCCCCATCTGTGCACCATATTTTTTCAAGGCCAAATAAGCTGCCCCTCCTTTGTGTATACCCTGGTCATTGCTACCGAAAACAAAGATTTCATTCGGGGCAAGATTCGTCACTTTTTCGGGAGTAACTCGTCCGGCATAGGCAGTGTTCGAATCGGATTCATCATAGTATTCTTCTGAGATTTGAGACTGATAGCGCTTTCTTTCTTCATTGCTTGCCATCGGCATGGCCTGTTCAAATTCCCACATTTTACGGGAATAGCGTTCGCGGGCGCGCTTTTCTTTTACGAAAACTTCGTGCGTTTCCTCTTCTGTCTTTTCGAACTTTATTACGTTGGTTATTGACAGGCTGATTGTGACTCCCTGTACGTCATGGTCTGTTCCCATATAGGCGAAAGACCATCCTTCTGCCTTCAGGTGCTTGATTAATGATTGTATAGCGGAAAGACTATACTCATTGGAGCTGTTTTCAAGTCCATCCGTAATAATGGTTACGACGACAGAGTGACGCTGATCGTTCTGAAGTTCCTTCTCAAGTTTTGTCAGGGTCCGACCTATCGCATCATAAAGGGGAGTGCAGGCTCCAGGAACATATGTCTCCGGAGTGAGGATTTTGGCTTCGGACGGATTTGCATTCCAGTATACATCATCGATAGAGGAGCTGTCGAATAGCACCAATGTGATGTACTGCTCCTGCTTCTCAGCATATTTCTCCGCGTCAGCCTTAACTCCGCCAAGAACCTCATTATAGCCCTGGATTGCAGGTCTTTGAATGTCCCACATGGATCCGCTTCTATCCATGATAATTACGTTGTAAACCTTTGTTTTTTGCGCTGCCTTTTCCATAATAGTAAGATGTTAAAGTGTTAAATGTGTCATTTCGACGCAAATGTAATACTTATTATCGAACCGTGCAAATTATTTGCGTCATATCGACACAAAATTTTGCAAATTCCTTCAAAATGCGCTATCTTTGCTAATGCTATGGAGAAAAACTACACATATGTTGAAGGTGCTCAATTCCCTTATCAGTATAAGTATGAGCACATGGCAGTAACCACGGACTGCGTTATCTTTACTTATGAGGATAGGAAGCTGAAGGTTCTGCTGGTAAAGCGTGGAGGCGAGCCGTACAAAGGGCAATGGGCTTTACCCGGTGGATTCCTGAAAAACGACGAGACCGCCCGGGAAGGTGCCATGCGCGAATTGCAGGAAGAGACTGGCCTCGTTGCTTCTGCCATCGGAGAATTGGGCGTTTTCTCTGACATAGACCGTGATCCGCGGGAGCGTGTAATAACCATAGCTTGGTATGCCCTGGTTCGCCCGGCAGATGTCATTGGTGGGGACGATGCTGATGAGGCAGCGTGGTTCTCTATTGACGATCTCCCTTCTCTTGCTTTTGATCATCATAAGATTCTCGATGCAGCAATGGAGCGTCTCAGAAGGGATATCCATTTCGAGCCGGTGGGCTTTGAACTCTTGGATGACACTTTTACCATCCCCGACCTTCAGCGCCTCTACGAGATTATACTAGGAGTTAAATTTGACCGCCGCAACTTCCAGCGCAAGATTATGGCATCAGGTATTTTGGAGGAAGCGCAAAACGAGGAATACGAACCCGAAGCGATCCTAATGGAATGTCCCATGCCGGAGCCTACTTTTATGGCGGACATGGAATGTTCTGTTCAACAGTCCGTTGCCTCCCAGGAAATATCCAGGTCAAGCTCAAAGAAACGTCCCGGCCGAATCGCCTCGCTTTTCCGCCTCAACAAGAAGAAGTACGATGAAATGAAGGAAGAAAGCGGAAAGTTCGAGTTTTAAGTATTCATTAACCAATAAAAAACCGCACCATGAAGATTGCACGATGCGATTATGGCTATGCAATAGTGCAACCATCGCGCGGCAAGCGATTGTTCAACGCGTTGATATTCAGCGTCATTGATTCATCCGCTCAGCTCGGTTCTACGGTACATGGTGCTCTTCATAAGTCAACATTTTGAGGATTTTGAGAAAAATGCCGTTTCAAATTTTGAGGAAATTGAGAAAAACCGCATAAAAGATTTTGAGGAGACCGGAATATGCGCTATATTCGCAATGCTAGAATAAAAGATATGGAACCTGAAAGACTCTTCAAACGCAAGATTTATGACCGCCTTCTTCAATGGAAGGAAAGCAGTAAGGGGAAGAGCGCTCTTCTTATTGAGGGGGCTCGCCGGATCGGTAAATCTACCATTGTAAAAGCGTTCGCCCGAAACGAATACGAATCATTCATCTTTATCGATTTTACCAAGTGCTCCCAAGAGGTGAAGAACCTGTTTAACGATGTTTCAGATCTTAACTACATCTTTCTCCGGCTACAACTCGCTTATGGGGTACAACTCGTGGAACGCAAGTCCCTTATCGTATTCGACGAAGTGCAGTTCCAGCCCCTTGCCCGACAGGCAATCAAGTCGTTTGTAGAAGACCATCGCTACGATTACATCGAAACAGGCTCATTGATCTCTATTCGCAAGAACACGGAAAACATTCTCATCCCCAGTGAGGAGGAGCGCGTCAGCATGTATCCTATGGACTATGAAGAGTTCCGCTGGGCTCTGGGAGATACTGCCACCATCCCGCTGCTCCGTTCCGTTTGGGAACATCCCCAACCGCTGAAGGAAGTGCATCGCAAACTTATGCGGGACTTCCGTCTCTATATGCTTGTGGGAGGAATGCCCCAGGCTGTTGATGCCTATCTTGAGTCCAACAACTTCGAGGTCGTGGATCACGCAAAACGCTTAATTCTTGATTTGTATGACGAAGATTTCGGCAAGATTGACCCGACAGGGAAAGCCGCAAGAATCTTCGCGGCCATACCCGCTCAGCTTAACAGCAATGCTTCCCGATTTCAGATTTCTAATGTCATCCCCAAAGCCCATGCTGAAGACTTCGTTGAACTTATTTCTGAAATGGAGAAATCCAGGACCGTCAATATCTCGCATCACAGCGATGATCCTAATGTGGGCTTAGGCAGTACCGATGATCTGATGCAGTACAAAATGTTTGTTGGTGACACCGGCCTTTTCGTAACACTTGCTTTCCGAGATAAGGCATTCACCGAGAACATCATTTATGAGCGCTTGCTTAGCGATAAGTTGGCGGCCAACCTGGGCTACCTTTACGAGAACATCGTCGCTCAGATGCTCACGGCCTCCGGCAACAAACTGTTCTATCACGTCTGGCCCACGGAGAGTGGCAAGCACAACTACGAGGTTGATTTCCTACTGTCTCGAGGTACGAAGATCACTCCCATCGAGGTAAAATCTTCTTCCTACAAGACACACGTATCATTGGATGCCTTCTGTAAGAAGTTCTCTTCACGCATCACTAATGACCGTTACCTGATTTATACGAAAGACTATGCTCATGAAGAGTCGGTTAGGTATATACCGGCCTACCTGGCATATTTCCTGTAACAAAAGACCTTCTGGTTGGGTTTCACCCAGCCGCGCGATGGTTGCAAAACCAGTGCGAGGGCCGCAGAACCGGTGCGATGGTTGCAAAAACCGGAGCGAAGACAGCAAGGTGTATAAAAAAAACCGAGAGAAGTTGAGGCCTCGTATTCCTATTTTCAAGCGGAATCTGAGGGAGAAGATGTCATGGCAGTGTATTCAGTTAATAGAGAAGGCCGAACATCCACAAAGGGATACGGGCGCTATAACCGGTTTCGATGCCGGCAATAGCCAAGTAGCTGTCGGGGATGCCGGCGATCTGATCGAATTCCTTGCTTTCGCCACCGACCTCGAACAAGTATTTCCCATTCACCAGGAAATCACCCTTCAGGGGCATCTGGACAGTACCGATAGCGGAAAGCTGGTCGATAAAAAAAGTCTCCCGGAGCGTGCCGACGTCGATCTTAGGCGAAAGGGCATACATTAGATTGGTATTGCCAAGGTAAATCTTCTTTGGATTAACCAACTTCTTATAGCTCTTGAGTTCTACGGTGAGAAGTTCCAGAATCTCGGCCTTATCCAAATTGTAAAGGAGCTTCAATAGGGAATCCCGCGTCGTACCGAGAGAGGAGGACAGCCGATTCACATTGGGCTGCAGGGGAACATTCTCCGCGATGATCATCAACAGCTTCTTGCACTTCTCGATGGTATCGTAGGTAATCTTGTCCACGGCGGGAAGGTCGCTTTCGATTACGGTATCTATTACCTCCTTCAAGCGGACCAGGAAGTCCGAACCGGCTTCTTTGCAGAAGGGATATACTCCCGAGCGCAAATAGGCCTCGAATGCCACCAGAATCTTGGTTTTAGCGGTAATATCAATGGCGATGGTAATATGATTTTTCAGGAGCTCCTCCAAAGAGATCGCATTCACGTGAAGGATATCCTCATAAGCCAGATATTCCCTGAAGGACATTCCTTTAAGCGTATAGGAGGTTTGACGGCGGGACATATCCACCTTAGCATTATCGATCTCCAGCAAGGAGGATCCCGTATAGACTAACCGGAGATCATTATACTGATCAACGAGATTCTTGAGAATGGTACTCCACCCCTTATATTTGTGGACTTCGTCAATGTAAAACTCCGTTATCCCCCTCTTGTAAAGGAATTCAATCAGATTTTGCAGCTGATGCGTCCCGAACCAGTAGTGGTCCAGGGAGATGTAGAACGTATCATCCGGATTGCTGTATTTTTCCTTGATTCGCTGCAAAAGCAAGGTGGTTTTACCTACGCCACGCTCTCCTTTGATGCCGATGACGCGGGATTCCCAGTTAATCTGGGGATAAAGGTAACGCTTGAAATCCAGTGTAACGTGGGCGAGTTTACTATGGTAAAACGCAACAATGGGGCGAATATCTGTCAGTTCCATATTAGTATCTTTCTGTGTGCAAATATATAAAACACTTTTGGAAAAGCGAAATAATTATATAAAAACACTTTTAGAAAAGTGAATATTGCCCACAATAGAACTTTTGACTGACCTTCCCTCTTGACGCGAAGGTTGCAAAACCGGTGCGGTGGTTGCGAAGTGCGGCAGATCCGCTTAATCGGTGGCCTCGTTGTTTCCGTCGAAGAACGCCTTGGCCAGGTCACGGCAAAGTCCGACGACGATGGTTTGTTCTTCGGTCAGTGACGTACGCCACTTTTCAGCCAGTTTGTCGGCGATGCCGAAGAGCTGGCCATAGCATAGCAGATCGTCAATCCAGTCGGTGTCGAGCTGGCCACTGGGTTTGCCTTCTGCCTGGGCCTGCAGGAAGTTTTGCAATTCAACCAGGACGCGGGCTTTCGCTGCTCCTGCCGGCGTGAGGGGACGTATCCGGGCGCCCAGATTCGTCAGCTTGTCTTTCGGATTGACGGGCTCGATCATTCCGTGGTCGTCTAACCATTCCTGTCCTTTTTCTTCCGGACTGAAGTCATACAGATCTCCGGGATGGCTGTAGCTCCAGTGATACACTTCATCGACTTCCAGCAGCCCGTCTTTCCCGGAGGCTTCGCAGAATTTCTGGTACAAGCTGTTTTCTTCCGGATCCCGGATGACAGCGTCTTTCTGGATGGAAAGATAGTTGACGGTCTCAAACGCGGGCTTCTGTTGCACGAGTTTCAGTTTTCCTTCGCTGTACCAGCGGTAAAGGAAAGCAGCGGATAACTCGTGATGGATGTGCAGGTCGAAGATACGCGGCTGGTTTGTCCGGACATAGTAGGCTGCAAACAAGTTGCCTTCCAACGGAATCACCTGGCTTTGCTCTTTGATCCGGCGGGTACCGAAGAGTTTCTTGGCATATTTGAAGCCGAGTTGGTGGGCAATGACAAAATAGAGGAAAGTACCGGCCATCAGCACGGCCAGCAGGTATGCCCCGAGGGTGTCTAATTTTTCCAACATAGTTCGTTCGATAGCTGGTTTTCCATTATTGACAAAACTACAAAAAAAGATGAATATGCGTTAACTTTATTTGGACACAGGCCAGTTGGACCATAGCCTCAGCAGTTTCCGTCAATCCCTCTTTTACGCTGTCTTTCTTGCGGATTATTGTTTTTTTCGATAACTTGCCATTGTTTATCAGTGAGGTTAGTGGGATATTGATTGAACAGCATTTTTATTCAGGTTACGATTCCGAAGCGGAAGGATTAAGAAGGTACTATGAAAGACGGCTACATAGATTTCGACGGGTACATCAGGCAAGGTGAACCTGATAAGAGAGAGAAAGCGACTCTTTGGCGGACCGCTATCGGCCTGCAGGCGGTCGATGGCTTAAAGACGTCCGAGTATCTGAAGGAGACAGCTCGTAAGCACATCGAAGGCGAGATTGACATAGACCAGGCCCGGGAACTGATAAAGAGTTACTACCAGTCCAAGCAATCCCGTGAGCCGGACGATGACCAGATGCAGGAGGCCGACAAAGTATCGGCCAATATCACAAAGATCCTTTCATCTGCGTCTCTTGATTTCAGCGCGCAAGGGATTATCGCTCTGCACCGGAGAATTTTTGAAGGCGTATTTAAACATGCCGGCAAAATCCGCGATTTTGACATCACCAAAAAAGAATGGGTGCTGGAGTACGATACCGTCCATTATCTGAATTGGGAAGACTTGCGCCGGGCATTGGATTACGACATCGAGCAGGAACGCAGCTTCAGTTACAAAGGTCTGACGAAGGATGACCTGATATCCCACATTACGCAATTCGTTTCCGGAATATGGCAAATTCATGCTTTTTGCGAGGGGAATACGCGTACGACGGCCGTCTTTACCATTCTGTATTTGCGGGATATCGGATTCCAGGTAAACAACGATATGTTCGCAGACCATTCCTGGTACTTCCGCAATGCGTTGGTCCGTGCAAATTACAGGAATGCCGTGAAAGGGATTGACTACACCCCTGTCTATCTGGAGCGCTTCTTCCGCAACCTGCTTTTAGGCGAGCAGTGGGATTTGCGTAATCGCTATCTGCATATCACTCCCTCCCCGCAGTGGCGTGTCCAACCCAACATGGCAGACCCCACAAGTACCCCACAAGTATCCAACGAGTACCCCACAAGTACTCCGCAAATATCCGACAAACTTCATACGGACAATCCGCAAATCTTGAAATTGGTTTCTTCTGTAGGAAATAAAGAGTTATCGGTATCCGAAATGCTGTCGGCTTTGCAACTGAAAGACCGGAAAAATTTCCTGGAACTTTATTTATCGCCAGCAATGAAGGAGGGATTTGTCAGGATGTTATATCCCGAATCCCCCCGTCACCCCCGCCAGAAATATCTGCTTACGGCAAAGGGGCAGGCTTTATTCAATGAACTCAGAGAAAACGACTAACTTTACGGTCATGAAAAAGATGATCCTCTCACTGCTCGCGTTCGTGCTGAGCGCGTTTACGCTAACCTTTGCCCAGGGCATCCGGGTGGGTGACCGGTTTTATGATGGATTCGCTGTCTATACCGTCCAGGAAATCCGGATGGGGACGATCGTCTATATGACGAATGCCCTCGGGGATGAAGAACTGACCCTGGAGCAATGGGGCGCGACGCCGGGTGTGTATCGGCTGCAACCCAGCCGCAACGCCGAAGAGCCCAAGTACGGCGCTGAATTCGGCTGCCGTGTCAACTATGTCATCCGGTCGGACAACAGATATCTGGAAGTCATCGGCGACAACGACATCGTCCTCAAGGTGCTGCCGCTGCTCAATCCGATGGAGGACATTGCGGAGGGCAGTCTCTGGTACAGCGGTGCACTCGTCTATGATGCCCATCCGGCGGAGGATGGTTCCGTCCGTCTGAATGCCATGTCGGAAGGGGAGGAGCACGAGTTCGTCCTGACGCCTGCGACGGGCGGGGTGGATCTGTTTGAAGTCTCCGACAGCCCGTCAGAGGCGATGAATGAGTTTGAAGATGCCGCCTACGCCCGCCGGATCCGGCAGGACGGTCTGGACGTGATCTGCTTCTACGACAAGCAGAACCGGATTATGGACGTCTTGCAGGGCACGCAGGTCTGGAACGCTCAAACTCTCAATGTGGAGCAGTGGATGGCGCTGATCGCCGGGGATTATGTGACTGAAAGCGGCAAGGCGGTACAGATCCGGCCCGACCGGGCGACGTATGGCGGGAAAGCGCTTTCCCTGCAGCCGGTCACCTTCAACGGAATGGTCACCGGCGTGCTCGATTTCGGGCAGTCCGGCCCTTATCTGGTCGGGAAGGTGGAAGCCGTGCCGACTCCGCAAGGCCTTCAGCTTACCGAGGTCAAGATGGAGGACGGGGAGCCCTGGTTCGAGCGGACCGTGTCTTATTTCGACCTGAAATGGGTCGGGGAAGGGAGCCGCTTCGATTTCGCGAGCCACACCCTGCTCAATGGCGTCCTGCACCGCTATGACAAGCCGCTCCTGCGCCTGATGCGCAACGCCATCCTGGCAGCCCACGGCTATACCTTCAAGTCCAAGGACCTGAAGACCTATTTCGAGGCGCAGCCGTGGTACACCCCGGTGAAGGACAACGCTTCCGTCAAGCTCTCCCTGCTGGAAGAGCTCAACGTCGCCCTGATCCAGGCCGCCGAACGGTCTGAATAAACCAGGTATCGTTACTTGTTATGAAAATAGAATGGGAAGACGGGTTCATGGTCCAGGTGACCGTTGAATCAGACACCGTTGTGATTTCAGCCAATCGGGAAGGCCTTCTGTCCCTGGCCCGACAGTTGACGGCCCTGGCGGATGAATGCCCCGGCAGCCATATCCATTATGATCCGTACAATTCCCTCGAAGAGGGTTCTGTAGAGATGGTGATCCAGAAAGGGGCCGCGGTGGTTGCAAATTAAGGAAATAAAAACGCTTGCGAGTTATGATAGACAAACATCCTCTTCGGATCCAGATTTTCAATGATACCCTGCGTGTGCTGCAGCAGGGCGGGTATGTCGCTCCTTCCGGCCGGAAGGTCGAGCTTCCTCCGGTTGAGGAGGTGATGAAGGCAGCGGTGATGTATAAGGAGCGTTTCAGCGTGCCTTGCGGGCAGCCAGCCACGACCGTGACGGAAGTACGCGTCGAGGACTGCGACTGTGTTCTGGCGGCGAAGACCTTGATTGATGCGGGGTATAATCCGGCGATGCTCAATCTGGCGGATCTGTATGTACCGGGTGGACTCGTGGAGTTTGGGTCGGGTGCGCAGGAGGAGAATCTGTGCCGGCGGAGCAATCTGATCCTTTCGCTGTATCAGTTCTCGCGCTCCCGGGCGCGGCATTATTCGGCGTTGGGCATCGTGAACCGGGAGTCGCAATATCCGATGGATGAGCGCTATGGCGGTGTTTATAGCGGCATCGTCTCGTTCTTCCGCGGGCCGGAGTCCACGGGGTCGCAGTATGAGGAAAAACTGTACAATATCCCCGTCATCTCCGTAGCAGCGCTCAGCGGTCCGCGCATCGGGATGGACGGGCTGATGTATCCTGAGGAAACGAAGATTACGCTCGAGAAGATGCGGACCATCTTCCGCATCGGCCTCGACCATGGCCACGATTCGCTGGTCTTGTCCGCAATGGGCTGCGGTGCCTTCGCCAATCCGCCGGCCCACATCGCCAAACTGTTCCATCAGGTCATCGAAGAAGAAGAGTTCAAGAACCGCTATCGCCTCATCGACTTCGCCATTCTCGACGGCTACAAGACCGGCCTCCGCCACAACCCCGACGGCAATCTGCTCCCGTTCCAGCGGGAATTCGGACAAAGTTCATAATAGACGAAGATGGGACTCCTGGATTTCTTGTTTGGCAAAAGGCCGCCGAAGAAAGAAGATTGGCGGGATGAGTTGTCGGATTATACCAAGGATCCGGACGACGAGCACTGGACCGTCGACCATGAACCCGACGACGATCGCGACGACGACTGGGAAGAGGAGCAGGAGAAAGACTGGGACGACGACTGGGGCGAATACTGACGCAGCGGAGTATCGCGCTCAGCACTTGCGCTGCCGCCGGCCCTAGAGCAGGGGCGCGAGGAACTCGGCGATGCGGTCGAGCCAGGTGTAGCTGCCGGTGCCGGGGGAGGCGGTTTGCTGGAAGCAGTGCTCGCGGGTGGCGAGCGTGTGGAGCTCGGCCGGGATACCCATTGCCCGCAGTTTTTCCCATACTTTCACGGAGTTCATCGCGGCGTAGCCGTCGGCGTCGCCGTGAATCAGCAGCATGGGGGCGGTGTCGGGATCGAACGAGAATTCGGGCGCGAGGACGGCGGAGTCATCGTTGCCGCCTGTTTTGTTGTAGCCGTCCAGTCCGTCGGTCAGGGCGTAGGCCGGATAGATGCCGATACCCCATTGGACGCGGCAGGAGAGTCGGTCGATGTCGTCGATCGGGAGGTAGCTGCGGTGCCGGGATGAGGTGACGCCCATCAGGGTCAGGTGGCCGCCCGCGGACGATCCCATGATGCCGATCTTGTCGGGGTTGAGGCCGCGGGCGGCGGCTTCGCTCCGGACCACGCGGACGGCGCGCTGCAGGTCTTGCCAGGCCGTCGTATGCTTGGCCAGCCCTTCGGGTCTGGGGGTACGGTATTTCAGCGTGACGACGGTGATGCCCTTTTCGTTCAGGTAGCGGCGTGCCGGCGCCACTTCAAAGCTGTCCGGCCCGTTGCCCACGTAGGCTCCGCCGGAGTAGATGATCTGGATGGCATCGCTCGTGCGCTCTTTCGGAATGAACCATTCGAGGTAGGGGGTGCACTGGTTTTCCCGGAAGTCCGGGGTCTTGCCTTCCGGCCAGAGGGCTTCCTTGTCGTACCAGACTTTGTGGATGTTGTCGACCGAGCGGTCCATGATGGCGACTTCGGGTTCGACCGGCCCGAGGAATCCCATCTGTGTCATAAATTCAATACCGCGCTCGAGGCCGAAAGCGCCGTGGCCCTTGTAGGGATACAGGTGCAGTTCGGCCGGGATGCCCATCTTTCGCAATTGTCTGTAGAACAGGGTGGAACCGTTCGGGGAGTAGGGATCGAGTTCGCCGTGATGGAGGCTGACGGGGCAGGTCTTTCCGTCGAAGGGGAAGACGGCGCTCAGCGCCACGTCGGGACCGTAGCCGTCCCGCGTGGCGGGGATGCCGGTTTCTCCGTCCGTGGTCGCGTAGGCCGGGGCGTTAGCGATGGCCCAGTTGATATGGCAGGGCAGCCGGTCGAGTTCGTCTACGGGGTCATAGGTCCGGGTCTGGGAACCCGTGGCCAACAACAGGGCCAGATGAGAGCCGGCCGACATCGAGATGACGCCGATCTTCTCCGGATCGAAGCCGCGCATTTCCGCTTCGCTCCGTACGCGGCGAACCGCCCGCTGACCGTCTTCCCAAGCCGTCTGGTAGATGGGAAGGCCCGCCGGCCGCGGCGTCCGGTACACGAAGTTCACGCACTGGATGCCGATCTTCGTGAGCTCTTCCTGCCAGTACTGGATGAGACCCACGTCGCAGCAGTTCTGATAGGAGCCGCCCGAGATGAGGATCATGCATACCCCTTTCTTTACGGCGGGTTCGGGCGCGGGGAACCAGTCCAGATAGGGATTGCGGAACGCGGCGGGATCGAAGCCCGGTGCCTCGACCTCATTGGTCATCGCGGCAATCTGGAAGGGCTGTGCATCCGGGATACGGCCTTCCGGCCAGATATATTCCCTTTGCTGTGCCGACAGCGTCAGGCAGCAGAGCAGGGAAGCGAAAACGAGCAGACGTTTCATCATTTCTTGCGGGATTAAAGGGCGGCCAGCAGATCCTTGAGGGAGCCGACGACGCCGTCGAACAGTTTGTACATCAGTTCGGGCTCTTCCATCTTCGGGATATAGACGACGACCTTCTTGCCGGCGCCGGCCATCCAGCCCGCTTCGGTGTGGGCGCTGCGGCCGGAAGGAAGGACCAGGACGCAGGTGTCGGCCCAATCCAGGGCTTCCATATCGGCCTGGAACTGCCGTTCGGCCTTGGGATGGTGCAGGCCTTCCTTGTATTGTTCAAAGCTCCAGTTCAGGGCGTTCTCATCGAGCTCCGTCCATCGGAATCCGTTGCCGCCGTGCGGTGGATTGCGGAAGTCATACACTTGATGCCCGGCCTCGCGCAAGCACGCGACAACCTCGGGAAAATAAGGATTCCTCCAACTGGAAGCGACATAGATCTTTGCCATAGGGTTTCGTTTAAGATTTCATAAAGATACAAAAAAATGAAGATAACTGTCACTTGCGGGGAGAGCCGTGCGTTTTTTTTCGTACCTTGCCAACAAATTCGCAAACAAGCCATTTTTATATGATTAAAAGTACTAAAATCTGGCTGGGAATCGCAGGATGCCTGCTCGTGATCCTCGGTATCGTATGCATCTGCAAGCCTGCGGGTACGCTCTTCGCAACGGCCTGGCTGATTGGATGTTTTACCTTCTTCTCCGGCTTGTTCAAGCTGGTTTTCACCTTCCGTACGGAGGGTTTCCTGCCCAACAGCGGCAGCCGTATGCTTTCTGCTATTCTGCAGATCCTGCTCGGTTGTTTCTTCCTGTTCTTCAGTGAAGCGCTGACCCTTTCGCTGCCCGTGGCCTTCGCGATCTGGGTCCTGCTCGAAGGTGTGATCATCGCTGTCCAGAGTTTCGACTACAAGCGGGTCGGGTTCCCCTATTGGTGGGTGATCCTCCTGCTGGGTGTCGCCGGCGCCGTCCTCGGTGTGCTGGGCCTTCGACATCCCGATGCGACGGGCCAGACCCTCGCCACGCTCATCGGTCTGGGTATTATTGCCCTGGGTCTTTCCTACCTGTTTGCGCTGGTGGGTATCAAGAAGTTTGAGCACCAGATCAAGTAAAGCTTCCATTCCCGCAAAGACCGACCCGGCGGGACTTGTCCGCCGGGTTTTTTTATGGATATTCAATCTTAAATCCTTATCGATATGAAAAAGCTGTTCATCTTTGTACTGTTGGCCGTCTGGGTTTTGAGCGGCAACACAGCCAAGGCGCAAGTTTCAGAGTCGCCTGAATGGGCTTCCCGCATCAAGGCGGAAGGCCTGAGTCATTCCCAGATCGAGGAGATTGCCCAGTATCTGACCGATCTGACCGGATCCCGTCTTACGGCCTCCAAACAGAAACGCCGCGCCGATTCGCTCGTGATCGTCAAACTCAAGGAGCTCGGATTCACGAATCCCCGCGCCGCCTTCGCCATGGAGTTCACCCGCGGCGGTTGGGACGTGGTCAAGACCTATGCGGCTATGACATCGCCGTACTACTGCGCTTTCTCCGTCAACCCCAGGGCCTGGTCGGGCAGCACCGACGGCCTGGTGAAGGGCGAGTGCATGGTTTTCGACGTCGAGTCGAAAGAAGATCTGGAAAAATACCGGGGCAAGGTGGCCGGCAAGATCCTGCTGATGCCCTCGGAACAGTCGTATGACATCCGCTTCGAGCCGCTGGCTTCGCGCTACACCGAAGAGGAACTGGAGGCCCTGCTGAGTGACAATCGCGCCACGCCGCGCGGCGGACGTTATGGTCGCTACAACTTTGACTACCGCGCCTACATGGAACTCCGCCAGATGATGAGTGAGTTCTATGCGAAAGAGAAGCCGCTCTGCATCGTCAATGCAAGCGGTTCGTTCAACGTTCCCGGCAGCTCGGGCGTCAACTACAAGGCCGGCGATCCCGAACCGGTCCCCGAACTGGCGATGCCGATCGAAGACCACGCCCGTATGGTCCGCCTAATCGAGAAAGGCCAGAAAGTCGAGATGGAACTCGAACTCATCAACCAGTTCAGCGATGACAAGGAAGTCCACAACATCTATGCGGAAATCCCCGGTACCGATCCCAAGCTCAAGGACGAGATCGTGCTGCTCGGCGGCCACTTCGACTCCTGGCACGGCGGTACCGGCGCTGCTGACAACGCCTCCGGCTGCATCGTCATGATCGAAGCGATGCGTATCCTCAAAGAGCTGGGCTTCAAGCCTAAGCGCACCATCCGCCTGGCCCTCTGGGGCGGTGAGGAGCAGGGCCTCTACGGCTCGCGCGGCTATATGGAACAATATCTCTACAAGGACCAGAAGAAGTTGCCCGGCTTCGACAAGTTCGCCCTCTATCTGAATATGGACAACGGCTCCGGCCGTTTCCGTGGCATCTACCTGGAACGCAACGACGCCGCCGCCCCCTTCTTCGAGGCCTGGATGAAATACATTGAACCGCTTGGCTTCCAGTATCTGTCGCCCCGCACCACCGGCGGCACCGACCACCAGACCTTCACCCGCGTCGGCCTCCCGGCCTATCAGTTCATCCAGGATGAACTCGAATACGGCCGCACCTACCACACGATCATGGACACCTACGAGCGCCTCTCGCTGAGTGACCTCCGCATCGACGCCACCATCGTCGCCTGGCTCGCCGCCTGCGCCGCCAACGACCCCGGCCGCATCCCCGTCTACCCCGCCGTCCAGCCCCAGCAGCCCCGCTTCTAGCCATCTGCCCAGCGCACCGCGGGCAGTCTCGCTTTTTTTGCCATCTGCCCGACACACCTGGCAGGCCGCTGGGCCGCCCGGCAAGGTGGCGGGCAAAAACGGGCAAGGTCCCGCCGTCAAACGGGCAAGGTCTCATTTTAACCCCGGGACCTTGCCCGTTCAATCTACGGTAGCGTGCTGTCTAGCGCATTTTCCGCCGGCAAGGTCTCAACCCCAAAAATCGACCTTGCCGGCTTCGCCCGTCATTCACCCCCTTCGGCCGAGCCTTCTCCCGCTTCGTCCGCCATTCACCTCCTTCGGCCGAGCCTCCTCCGGTTTCGTCCGTCATTCCCGGCTTGACCGGGAGTCTTCTTCGAGGGTTTTCAGTTTCTCGTAATTGTCTTTTTCTGCAATCAGGGTGATCAGGCGGGCGTTCGAGAGCGAAGGCATTTCACCGGCTTCGTAGAGACGGTACTGGTTGGCGCCGAACCCGAGAATGCGTGACATCTTTGCTGCAGATACACGGTATTTCATGCGGATGGCCTTGATATCATCTGGAGAGGGGATACCGTGTCTCTCGCGGTATTGGCGATAGACCTGCTCCATGTCTTCCGTGTCAGAAGCCGTCGTGGTAAATCGTTCCCCACTGTCATCACATAGGTAGTAGTGGGCCGTATAGTCATAGCGCTCACCACGGTAGTTCGCAGTCCTCGTCTCTTGACAGACCGTCATTTCCTTGCCGGTAATCGGACTCTTCATCGTCGTATTCATTTTTAAAGGGATATTCCATCGGACGCTCCGCCAGATGAAACGATATACAAATGACGGATTCGTTCGGGAAACCCAAACTGATCTTGATATAAACTTCTCTCTGTTTGACGTCTTTGCCAAATACCCATAGTTCGGTATTCTTGCCCAACTCGCTGACGATAGGACCGGCCGAATAGTCAGTGACAGCCAAGGTTTTGATTATTTCTACCCGATAAACGGGTGTGATATCCAGATCGAATAGTGCCTCCTGATTCTTCCCTCGATCGTCCCTGAACAGAATGTCAAACACTTTCAATTTTGCATGGAATGTCCTCAAAAACCGTTGTACCTCCAAGCGTGTCGCCATACAAAATCCTCCTCAAAATTAAACGAAAAAGTTGAATATTGCAAATCGGTCTCTGTTGAAACCGTTCTGCAAATCTAATCGCCACTGCCTGCAAATAAAAACTCCGATGAAAGATTAACCGTTTTCCAAAGAAGTTGGAAAAAGTTGAAAAACCGTCATTCCCGGCTGGGTCGGGAAGCGGGTCATAACATTCGGGGTTTTTCCTTATCTTTGTAGGATATGAGCAAAGCGAAGATTATTGTGGCCGGGATCGGGCCGGGGAGTGCGGGCGATGTGACGCCGGCGGTGCTTGAGGCGGTCCGGGAGGCCGATGTCATTATTGGCTATAAGTATTATTTCCAGTTTATTGAGCCATTCTTGCAACCGGGGACGGAGTGTATCGATACCGGGATGCTGAAGGAGAAGGAGCGGGCGCGGCAGGCTTTCGAGCAGGCAGAGGCGGGGAAGACGGTGTGTGTGGTCAGTTCGGGAGATGCCGGCATCTACGGAATGGCGCCGCTCATCTGGGAGATGAAACGCGAGAAAGGCAGCGATGTCGAGATCGAAGTGCTGCCGGGGATCAGCGCCTTCCAGAAGGCGGCTTCGCTACTCGGAGCGCCGATTGGTCACGATTTGTGCATCATCTCGCTCTCCGATTTGATGACGCCGTGGGAGACCATCGAGCGCCGCATCCGGGCGGCTGCCGTGGCGGATTTCATTACGGCGGTTTATAATCCCAAGAGCAACGGCCGTTATTGGCAGCTGTATCGGCTGCAGGAGATTTTCCTGCAGCATCGCAGCCCTGAAACGCCGGTGGGCTTCGTCCGTCAGGCGGGCCGTGATGACCAGCAGGTGAGTTTGACGACGCTGGGCGATTTTGATCCGGAGCAGGTGGATATGTTCACCGTGGTGCTGATCGGCAATTCGCAATCGTATATCCACGAAGGAAAATTCATTACCCCGCGCGGCTATTACCGGGAACGGGACGATCGGGGTGCCAAAGGTATCGGACAGGAGATTATGATCGAGAGTTTCCGCACCATCGAGAAGGAACTCCGTCATCCCGACATTCCGCTGGGCCGCAAGTGGCCGCTGCTGCACGCAATCCATACGACGGCCGACTTCGATATGGAGAACATCCTCCACGTGGATGAGGGTGCGGTGGAGACGCTCTACGCAGGCTTTGCGGAAGGTCGCATCCGGACCATCGTCACGGACGTGACGATGGCCGCAGCCGGCATCCGCAAAGGCGCCCTGCAGCGGCTCGGCGCGGAAGTGAAGTGCTATCTGGCCGATCCGTGTGTTGCGGAAATGGCTGCAGAGAAGGGAATTACGCGTACGCAGGCCGGCATCCGGCTGGCCGTCGAGGAGCATCCCGATGCGCTCTTCGTTTTCGGAAATGCGCCGACGGCGCTGATGGAACTCTGCGATCTTGTACGCAAAGGGAAGGCTGCCCCGGCGGGCATCATCGCCGCGCCGGTGGGCTTCGTCCACGTGCGTGAAAGCAAGCACATGGTCAAGCCGTTCCGGCAGATTCCCAAACTGATCGTCGAGGGCCGGAAGGGAGGCAGCAATCTGGCTGCTACGCTGGTCAATTCGATTCTCTGCTACAATGACGCCGAACAACTTAAACCCGGACGCGATGTGTAGCGACGGAAAACGCCGCGGCGGCGGCCGGCACTTTACCGTCATCGGAATGACGGACGAGCGGGAGGTCTGGTTCCCGCCGCAGGTGCGTGATGCCATCGCGGCTGGCCGCGTCTTTTCGGGCGGAAAGCGCCATCACGAAATCGTCGCCTCGCTGCTGCCCGAAGGGGCTCAGTGGATTGATATTACGGTGCCGCTGGAAGCGGTCTTCGATCAATATGAACAGTATCCCGAAGTGGTGGTCTTCGCCTCCGGCGACCCGCTCTTCTTCGGTATCGCCAATACCCTTCGCCGGGAGTTCCCCGAGGCGGAGATGACGGTCTTCCCCTCCTTCAACTCGCTGCAGTTGCTGGCGCACAGGATGGAACTTCCGTATGCCGATCTGTGCACGGTTTCGCTCACCGGCCGGCCCTGGGCTGCCTTCGACCGGGCCCTTATCCAGGGCCAGCGCCTGATTGGCGCCCTGACCGACCGGTCGAAGACCCCGGCGCTGATCGCGCGCCGGATGCTCGACTACGGTTACGACAACTATCGGATGACAGTGGGGGAGTGCCTGGGTAATCGGGATGCCGAACGGGTCCGTTCGTTTGCTTCGCTGGAAGAAGCCGCATCGGCGGAATATGCTTTCCCGAACTGTCTGATTCTCGAACAGACCCGCCTCCGGACCCATCCTTTCGGCTTGCCCGAGAAGGACTTCGAATTGCTCGACGGGCGGGTGAACATGATCACCAAGATGCCTGTCCGGCTGCTGACCCTCAGCCAGTTGGATCTTTCCCGCCGCAAGTCTTTCTGGGACGTTGGCTTTTGCACGGGCTCCGTGTCGATCGAAGCGCGTCTCCAGTTTCCGCATCTGCAGATTACATCGTTTGAGATCCGCGAAGCGGGCCGCGCGTTGATGGAAGCCAATGCCCGCAAGTTCGGCGCTCCCGGCATCGACGTCCACATCGGCGACTTCCTGGAGGCCGATCTCAGCGCGCTGCCGGCGCCGGACGCCGTCTTCATCGGCGGCCATGGCGGCCGCCTCGAAGCGATGCTCCGCCGCCTCGACCCGCTGCTGCTCCCGGGTGGCGTGATCGTCTTCAACGCCGTGAGCGAACAGAGCCAACAGCTCTTCCGCGACGGCATCGCCGCCCTCGGCCGCCGCATCACCGGCGAAATGCGCGTCGCCGTCAACCAGTTCAACCCCATCACCATCCTCAAAGCCGAATGAAACAGATTGCCATTATATTAGTTTCAGAATCTTCACTGCCGCTGGCGAAAAACGTTCAGCGGGTATTACAAGCTGGGAACGGCGGGATGCAGATTCCCGGTCAAGCCGGGAATGACGAAACGCAGATTCCCGGTCAGGCCGGAAATGACGGGCAAAACGTAGGGATTTACACGAAGAATGAAGTGAACGGGTGTACGGCTGTGGGGCCGTATGCGCCGTTTTTGAAGGAGCATTGGGAGGAATTCGAGGCGGTGGTTTTCATCGGGGCGATGGGGATTTGCGTGCGGAGTATCGCGCCGGCTTTGAAGAATAAATATCAGGATCCGGCGGTTGTCTGTATCGATAGTACCGGAAAGTTTGTCGTGCCGGTGGTGTCGGGCCACGTTGGCGGCGCCAACGAGCTGGCCCGCCAGCTAGCCGCCGCCATCTCCGCTGAGGCCATCGTCACCACCCAGAGTGACAACGAAGGTCTCTGGGCCCTCGATACGCTCGGCCGCCAGTACGGCTGGCAGACCGAGGCGACGCCTGCGCAGATGAACCGCGCTGTCTTCGCCTTCGTGCAGCATCAGCCTACTGCGCTGCTGCTGGAAGTGCGCGACGCCGGTACGGATGCGCTGGAGCGTACAAAGCCTGAGCACGTGCAAATCTTTTATCGGCGGGAAGACCTGGATCTGAAGGACTTCGGTCTGCTGATTGCCGTCACGCCCTATCTCCTGAAAGGCGTCATGCCCGGCTTGACCGGGCATCTCAATCCGCTCGCAATACCAGAAACTCTCCCGGTGCTGGCTTTCCGCCCGCCCGTGCTGCATCTGGGCTTTGGCTGCCGCCGGCAATGTGATCCGGCTGGGATTCCCGAGGCCATCGAGGCTAAACTCTTGGAAGAAGGCCTGTCGCCCCAATCGATCGCTTCGGTCGGAACCATCGAATTGAAAAAAGATGAGCCGCTGCTGCAGGCCTTGCTGGCCCGCTGGCCGCAGGCGCACGCGGAAATCTATTCCGCTGAAACCCTGGCCGCCATCGATGTCCCGAATCCTTCGGAGAAGGCGCTCGCGGCCACCGGGAGCGCCGGCGTGGCCGAAGCGGCTGCGCTCGAAAGCGCCCACGGCGGCCCGCTGCTGATTGAGAAACAGAAAGGAAAACAGACGGAAGGCAACGACTTCACCTTCGCCCTGGCGCAGGATGCCGCGTCGCTCCGCTCCGGCCATATCGAGATCGTGGGGGCGGGTCCCGGCGATCCGGAACTCGTTTCGGTACGCGGCAAACGTTTCCTCGAAGCGGCGGACCTGATCCTCTATGCAGGCAGCCTGGTACCGGTCGAATTGACGCATTATGCCAAGCCCGGCTGCACGGTGCGCAGCTCCGCCTCGATGGATCTGGAGGAGCAGTTCGCCCTGATGAAAGAATTCTACGACAAGGGTTTGCTGGTGGTGCGTCTGCACACGGGCGATCCTTGCATCTACGGTGCTATCCAGGAACAGATGGCCTTTTTCGACCGCTACGGGATGCACTATCATATCACGCCGGGCATCTCGGCCTTCCAGGCCGCTGCCGCGGCGCTCCGCTCCCAGTTTACGATCCCCGAAAAGGTTCAGACCATCATCCTCACGCGAGGCGAAGGCCGCACGCCGATGCCCGAGCGCGAACAGCTGCACAAGCTCGCCCAGTCGCAGAGCACGATGTGCATCTATCTGAGCGCGGCCATCGTGGAGGAGGTGCAGGCCGAACTCCTGCAGGCCTATCCGCCCGAGACGCCCGTGGCAGCCTGCTACAAGCTGACCTGGAAGGAGGAACGCATCTATCGCGGCCAGCTGCGCAACCTGGCCCGGATCGTTCGCGAAAACAATCTGACGCTCACGACTTTGCTGGTGGTGGGCGATGCCATCGGCAACCGCGCGGGCCTCTCGCGGCTCTATGCCCACGAATTCAAACATCTGTTCCGGCCATGATCCTGATTCTCGGCGGAACAACGGAAGGAAGGCTGGCGGTCCGGGTGGCCGACGCGGCGGGTTCGCCCTATTGGTACTCGACCCGCGGCGACCTGCAGCAAATCGAGTGCAAGCACGGCACCCACGTGACCGGCGCCCTCGACGAAGCCGCGATGGCCTCCTTCTGCACGGAACACGGCATCCGGCTGCTGGTCGATGCCGCGCATCCCTTCGCCGAGGTCTTACACCAGACCGTGGCCGCCGTCGCCGAGTCGCTCGACCTACCCGTCGTGCGGGTCGAACGCACATATGTGGGCGAAGATACTTCCATACACTGGTGTACCGATTATGCGGAAGCTGTCCGGCTGCTGGAATCCGACGGCATCACCCGTCTTCTGGCGCTCACGGGCGTGCAGACCATCGGAAAATTGCGCCCGTATTGGGAGCGGCACGACTGCTGGTTCCGCATCCTCCGGCGCGAGGAATCGCTGGCGAAAGCCCGTCAGCAGGGGTTCCCGGCGGAACGGCTTGTCTATTACGAAGAAGAAGATGACGCCTCCCTGATCGCCCGGCTTCAGCCGCAGGCGATCCTGACGAAGGAGAGCGGCGAGTCGGGCGGTTTCCCGCAGAAAGTTGAGGCGGCGCAGGCTGCCGGCATTCCTGTCTATGCGGTCCGCCGTCCGCCGCTGCCCGTCGGTTTCGAAGTCGTGACGGGCGAACACGGCCTGCGCAAGGCCATCGAGCGGCTCGTACCGGGCTTCTTCCCGCTGCGCAGCGGCTTCACAACCGGCGCCTGCGCCACCGCCGCCTCCAAAGCCGCGCTGCTCGCCCTTCTGGGAAAACCCATCGGTGATTCCGTCGAAGTCCTGTTCCCCGATGGCGAATCCTTGCGATTGCCTGTCTCATCGTGCCGTTTGCTGCATCCGATTGACGAAGAGGCGTGCGCAGGCTTGGTGGAGCGGCAGGTTCTTTCGATGCCAAGCGCCCCCGCTGGCGTCGAAAAGGTTCTGACGCGCTTAGGTGAGCCTCTTCGTCAATCGGATGCAGCAACGGCGACCGTCATCAAGGATGCCGGAGATGATCCCGATGTGACGAATGGGCAGGAGATTGTCGCCACGGTTGCGTTCAGCGAGGAGCCGGGAATCCATTTCCTGCAAGGGGAGGGTGTCGGGCGCGTTACGCTGCCGGGACTAGGGTTGCCGATCGGCGGACCGGCCATCAACCGTGTGCCGCGGCAGATGATGGAGCAGAACCTGTCGGCCCTTTATGAAGGCGGCCTCGACGTGACGATTTCCGTGCCGGGCGGCCGCGAACTGGCCCGGCGTACGTTCAATCCCAAGCTGGGTATCGTGGACGGGATCTCGATCATCGGAACGTCCGGTATCGTGCGGCCGTTCTCGAACGAAGCTTTCGTGGATGCCATCCGGAAGGAAATCGAAGTGGCTGTGGCCGTGGGTGCACCGATGCTGGTCATCAATTCCGGCGCCAAGAGCGAAGCCTTTCTCAAGGCCCGCTATCCCGACCTGCCGCCGCAGGCCTTTGTCCATTACGGCAATTTTATCGGTGAGACCCTGAAGATTGCGGCCGAGCTGAAAGTCCCCCGGGTGGTGATGGGCATCATGCTCGGCAAGGCTGTCAAGCTGGCCGAAGGCCATCTCGACACCCATAGCAAGAACGTGGTGATGAACAAAGCGTTCCTGAAGGAAGTCGCCGCCTCGGCCGGCTGTACGCCGGCCGCCGCCGAAACCATCGACCGCCTCACCCTCGCCCGTGAACTCTGGACCGCCCTGCCGCCCGACGACGCCCGCCTGTTCTTCGCAGCCATCCTCTCCCGCTGCGCCGCCGTCTGCGCAACGGTGTACCCTTCTCTCACCATCCTCCTCCTCGACGAAAACGGAACCATAATATCCCAAAACAATGCTGAAAATCGGTGACAAAATGCCGTCCTTCGAAGTCATGGACCAGGACGGGCAGATGGTGAAGTCGGAAGACTTCATCGGCAAGGGTCGCAAGACCATCGTCTATTTCTATCCGAAAGACAACACGTCGGGCTGTACGGCCGAAGCGTGTTCGTTCCGGGACAATTACGCCGAACTTACGGCTGCCGGCTACAACGTGGTCGGCGTGAGCAAGGACAGCGCCAAGTCCCACTCGGGCTTCCGGGCCCGCTACGAGCTGCCTTTCCGCCTCTTGGCCGATACGAGCACCCAGATGCTGCAGGACTTCGGCGCCTGGGGCGAGAAGAAGATGTACGGCAAGACCACGATGGGCACGCTGCGCCGCACCTTCATCTTCGACGAGAACGGCATCCTGGAGCGCATCATCGAGAAGGTGGATACGAAAAACGCTGCCGCCCAGATCCTTACGACCTGATATCGAAACGGATGAAAAAGATAATACTCCTTTCCGTCCTTATGCTCACCAGCCTTTCTACCGTGGCGCAGCCCGTTACCCTGCGCCCGGACAATATCGATGAAGTCCTGTCGCAGCTGACCTTGAAGGAGAAAGCCTCGCTTGTGGTGGGAGCCGGCTATAAAAGTATGCTCGCCGGCACCTTTGGCTTCAAGGTCCCGGTTCCCGGTGCGGCCGGTATGACCCGGGCCGTGCCCCGGATGGGCATTCCGTCCATTATCCTGAGCGACGGCCCCGCCGGCGTGCGCATCGAACCGAAGCGGAAACAGACCGACCAGACCTTCTACTGTACGGGATTCCCGATCGGTTCGCTGCTTTCCAGCACCTGGAATCCGCAGTTGGTGGAGAAGGTCGGCGGCGCCATCGGCGAGGAAGCGCTCGCGTACGGCGTCGATGTGATGCTGGCGCCGGGCATGAATCTCCAGCGCAATCCGCTCTGCGGGCGGAATTTCGAGTATTATTCGGAAGATCCGCTGCTCAGCGGGCGGATTGCCGCGGCCTATGTGCGCGGCATCCAGGCGCAGGGCGTGGGCGCGTGCGTCAAGCATTTCGCCGTCAACAATCAGGAAACCAACCGGTTCTGGAACGACGCCCGGGTGGGCGAGGAAGCTCTTAAGACGCTCTATCTCAAGAATTTCGAATATGCGGTCCGCGAAGCGCAGCCCTGGACGGTGATGGCTTCCTACAACCGGCTCAACGGCACCCATACGCAGGAAGACAAGTGGCTGCTGACGGAAGTCCTGCGCGACGACTGGGGCTTCGAAGGGCTGGTGATGACCGACTGGACGGGACGGCGCAACACGGCCGCCCAGATCGAGGCGGGCTGCGACCTGATGGAGCCGGGCGTGAAATCGCAGATCCGCGAACTGGTCCGGAAAGTGAGGAGAGGCGAACTCTCGGAAGCGGCACTGGACGTCTGCGTCCGGCGGGTCCTGGAACTGGTCGTCAAAACACCGACGTTCAAAGGACACAAGCCCACCAATGCACCCGACCTGAAAGCCCATGCAGAAATAGCCCGGGAAGCGGCGGAAGAGGGGATTGTGCTCCTGGAGAATCGCGCCGAATCGCTGCCGCTGGCAGCAGGAACCCGGATCGCCCTTTTCGGGAACGGCTCGTATGCGCTGCTCGCTGGTGGAACGGGTTCCGGACACGTGCACAGACCTTATGTCGTCAACCTCGACGAAGGTCTTTCCCACGAGGGATTTGCTGTCAGCCGTGACCTCTCGACGCGTTACAAAGACTATATGGCGGAAAACCGCCCGCGGAAGAAGTTCCTTTCGGGTATGCTGGGAAGTCCCGCGATCCCGGAAATGCCGCTGTCCCGCGAAGTGGTGACATCGGCCGCGGGGCAAGCCGACTGCGCCGTCGTGACGATTTCCCGTCAGGCAGGCGAGGGAGGCGACCGGCATCTGGAAGACGATTTCCTGCTCAGCGAGACGGAGAAGCAGATGCTTGCCGATGTCTGCGAAGTCTTTCACGGTCAGGGGAAAAAGGTCGTCGTGGTCCTGAATGTCGGCGGCGTGGTGGAAACGGCCTCGTGGAAGCAGCTGCCCGACGCCATCGTCCTGGCTTGGCAGCCGGGGCAGGAGGGCGGCGATGCTTTGGCCAGCATCTTGTCCGGCCGCGTCTGTCCGAGCGGCCGGCTTCCGGTCACCTTCCCGGTGGACTATTTCGATCTCCCTTCATCCGCTCATTTCCCGTATGACTATGTCGGCCGCGGCTCGATGACGGCCGGGCGCGACAAGGAAAAGGATGTGGAGAATGTCGGCTATACGGATTATGCGGAAGGCCTCGACGTCGGATACCGCTATTTCCAGAAGTCCGGCACGCCGGAAGTGTCCTATCCTTTCGGTTACGGTCTTTCCTATACCACTTTCCAGCACAGCGGCCCCGTCGTGGCCGGGAACGCCGTGACCGTTTCGGTGAAAAACACCGGCTCCGTGGCAGGCAAGGAGGTCGTGATGGTGATGACGCCGCTGCTGCGCGCCTTCGGCAAAACCCGTCTGCTGCAGCCGGGCGAATCCGTGACGCTGGTGCTTCCGATCGTTACAGAGTGATGCGGACCAGGCCGCCGAAAGGCGGCAGGGCCGCGAAGGCCGCTTCGGGCGTGACCAGGCCGGCATAGACCTGGGCCGAGACCAGGACGCCGCCGTGGGCGAAGACCGCGACGCGCTGCCAGGGTTTCGTGCGCAGCTCGTCGAGGAAGTTGCTGACCCTGAGGTATTGCATCATAAAAGACTCCCCGCCTGAGACCGGTGTGTTGATGTGGTCGGCGTACCATTCTTGGAGATGGGGGTCGGAAATGTCGTCGAAGAGCATCATCTCCCATTCACCGAAATTGAGTTCGAGGATGCGCGGGTCGCGCTCCGCATCGGCGTAGCCGCAGTAAGCGGCCAGCCGCGTGCAGCGGGAGAGGGGACTGGTGTAGGCGTAGTCGATGGGCCCGCAGTTTTCCAGCGCGGCCTTTGTGACGGCGGCTTCTTCTTCGAACGTGGACTTGAGCGGTACGTCGGTCTGCCCGTAGCAGGTGCCTGTGGGCACGTCGACGGCCGTGTGGCGGATAAGGATGACTTCCATGACACAAAAATACGAAATTTCATTATCTTTGCCGCTTGATGGACGGAAAGCTGCATAGACAAGGCCTCAGAAGCGGGATGACGATGCTCTGCATCGCCATCTTCCTCTTCAGCTACGTCAATGCCACGATGTTCTGGCACGGCCACGACGTGTCCGGCAACTGGATCATCCATTCCCACATCTCGACCAAGGCCCACCGCTCCGCTCCGGAAAGCAACACCCACACGGCAACCCAGCTGCTGCTCATCCAGTCGGCCGGGGAAATCGCTTGCACCGAAGACGCGGTCGCTTCCTACGAGATGGAACCTGTGCGGCCCGTCGCGGGCATCCTTTTCCAGCATCAGCCGACGCTTTCCAGCCCTTCATCCCTTGCCGCCGCCTCCCTGCGCGGCCCGCCCGCACTTGTCTGACAACCCTTCCGGCGCCTGGCGCCGAATTCCCTTTTTGTCAAACAAGTTCAATCGCTAAAACATGAAATACAGATTGATAGCGCTGGTGCTGATGGCATCAGCCCTTTCCGGGTGTGGAACGCGCGGCGGATCGCAGGAGAAGACGGCCGACCGCTGGTTTACTTCTGATGAAGAAGGCGTTACCGTCGTAGACGGATCCCCGCTCACCACCAAATTGGAACTGGTGCAACTGGCTCCCCAGACCGTCGACCTCTCGTTCCGGACCACGGCTTCCGTCGGCCCCAAAGCGGGCAGCGTCGCCGAAATCGGCCTTCCGTTCGGCGGCCGGGTCATCCGTTCCTTCGTCCGGCTGGGCGACCCTGTCCGCAAGGGACAGGCCCTTTTTGAAGTAAGTTCCTCCGATTATATGCAGGCCGTCAAGGAGTATCAGGAAAGCCGCAGCGCCGCCGACCTTGCCGCCGCCAACCGGCAGCGCAAAGAGACGCTCCACCAGTCGGGAATGCTCTCCGACCGGGAATGGGAAGAGGTCTGCGCCGAAGCCCGTAACGCCGAGAATGCCTGCGTGATGGCCCGCCGGAGCCTCGCCCTTTTCAATGTCGATCCCGCATCGGCGCAGGTGGGGGAACCGCTCCGGGTCGTCGCGCCGATCTCCGGCCGCATCGTCCGCAGCGACCTGGTCATCGGAGGCTATCTCGACGAGGAAGATGAGGCCCCGATGACCGTGGCTGACCTGTCGAAGGTCTGGGTCACGGCCCACGTGAAAGCTTCCCAGGTGAGCGGCCTGGCTGCCGGACAGCGCGTACACATCGAGCTCGATGCCGCGCAGCAGGCGGAAGGCGTCATCTTCTATGTGGGCGAACTGCTTGACGAGAAGACCCGTACGCTCCCCGTCGTCATCGAATGCGACAATGCCGGGCGGCTCTTCAAGCCCGGGATGTTCGTGACCGCCTTGTTTGAACGGCAGGCGGCCGAAGTCCTGGCGATTCCTTCCTCGGCCGTATTCCAGGGCACGGAAGGCAAGTTCGTGTACCTGCAGGACGCCCCGATGCACTTCCGGAAAGCCGAGGTGGTCGTAGAGAGCCTTGACAGCAGCCGGCAGCGCGTGCTGTCCGGTCTCAACGGGGGAGAAACCATCATTGCCGACGGCGGCATCTATCTGAGCGAATAGGCCATGGAACGACTCATCCGTTTCGCCCTCCGACGCAGAGGGCTCATCGCCGTGGTATTCCTGGTCGTGTCGCTGTTCGGCATCTATTCCTGGACACGGCTTTCCATCGACGCCTATCCCGACATCGCCGACGTCACGGTGCAGGTCGTGACCCAGGTGCCCGGCCTGGCCGCCGAGGAAATCGAGCAGCAGATCACCATCCCGCTGGAGCGGGCGCTCAACGGCATCCCTTCGCTCGATATGATGCGCAGCAAGAATTCCTTCGGCCTGTCGATCGTCGTCCTCGTGTTTCAGGACGGCACGGAAGACTACTGGGCCCGCCAGCGTGTCAGCGAGTGCATCGCCGACGTGGACCTGCCCTACGGGGCCGTTCCGGAACTCAATCCGCTCACATCGCCGACCGGCGAGATCTACCGCTACGTATTGGTTGGGGAAGGCAAGTCGCTCCGCGAACTGACGGAAATCAACAAGTGGATCGTGATTCCCGCCCTGCAGCAGATCCAGGGCGTGGCTGCCGTGAGCAACTTCGGTGGCCTGACGACGCAATACCAGCTGGAAATCGACCCGCAGCGCCTGCTGGAATACGACCTGACGCTCTCCGATGTCGAGGAGGCGCTGGAAAACAACAATGCCAATGCCGGCGGCAGTATGATCAGCGTGGGCGACGTGAGCTACGTGGTCCGCGGCGTGGGCCTGATCCAGGATCTGGAGGATATGGGCGACATCGTGGTCAAGAACGAGGACGGCGTCCCCGTCTTCCTGCGCGACCTGGGCCTGCTCCGCTACGGCAACCTGGAACGCAAGGGTATCCTGGGTTATGTCGACGATGAAATCGCCTTTTCCGACGGCGTGGAGGGCATCGTGCAGATGCTGCGTTACCAGAATCCGTCGAAGGTACTCGATAAAGTCCACAAGGTGGTGGACGATCTCAACCGGGACGGGCTTCCGGAAGGTGTTCAGATCCGTACCTTCATGGACCGCACGAACCTGGTCGGCACGACCCTCAGTACCGTGGAGCATACGCTTCTGTTCGGTATGCTGCTGGTCATCGGCATCCTGCTCATCTTCCTGGGCAGCCCGAAGAGTGCGCTCATCGTGGCCGCCACCATTCCGATCTCCCTGCTGGTCGCTTTCATCCTGATGCATCTGACCGGGATTCCGGCCAATCTGCTCAGCCTGGGCGCCATCGACTTCGGCATCCTGGTGGACGGCGCGATCGTGATGATGGAGACGATCCTGAAGTTGCGGGAGGAGGATCCGTCCGTACCCCTGACCGGAAAGGAGACGCTCCACCGGGTGATGCTGGTGGCCAAACCCATCTTCTTCGCCACCCTGATCATCATCGTGGCCTATATGCCGCTCTTCGCCTTCGAGCGTATCGAGAAGAAACTCTTCACGCCGATGGCCTTCACCGTGGGTTATGCGCTGCTGGGTGCGCTCTCCGTGTCGCTGCTCCTGATTCCGGGCCTGGCCTATGCCATCTACCGTAAGCCGCAGAAAGTCTATCATAACAAGGTCCTTACGCGGATGAACACGGCCTATCGGAGCCAGACGGCCTCCCTGATGGGTCAGCCGCGCAAGGTATTCGTGGGCATCGCCGCTGTCTTCGCGGCTGTCGTCGTGATGGCCATCACGGTCGGCAAGGACTTCCTGCCCAATCTCGACGAGGGCGGCATCTGGATCCAGGTGCAGGGCCCTCCGGGCATCTCGCTCGAGAAATCAACCCGGATGGCCGACGAACTGCGCGAAAAACTCAAGTCTTTCGACGAAGTGACCTATGTCATGACCCAGGTGGGCCGCGACGACGAGGGCGCCGAAGCCTTCACGTCTTCCCATATGGAAGTGTGCGTCGGCCTGAAGCCCTACCGGCAGTGGAAATGGGGCAAGAGCAAGGACGACCTGATCGCGCAGATGGCCGACACAATCGCCCTGATGCCGGGCTTCCGCGTGGGCTTCTCCCAGCCCATCATCGATATGGTGATGGACCAGATCGCCGGTTCCCACAGCGACCTGGCTTTGAAGGTGTACGGTAACGACCTGGACGAGGACCGGCGCATCGCCGAAGAGGTCGAGCGTATCCTCGCCGGCATCCCCGGTGCGACCGACGTGATCATCGACCAGGAGCCGCCGCTGCCGCAGCTCCAGATTACGGCCGACCGCGAGAAAGCCGCTTACTACGGCATCAATATCTCCGATATCGCGCAGCTGGTCGAGACGGCGGTCGGCGGACGTGCCGTGTCCCAGGTGTATATCGGCAACCGTGTTTACGACGTCATCTGCCGCTTCCGGGAAGACGTGCGCGACACGCCTGAGAAGATTGCCGCCCTGCCGCTGACCACGGCCTCCGGCTCGCACATCCCGCTTTCCGCCGTCGCCGAAGTGACGACGCGGCTCGGTGCCAGCTCCATCTCCCGTGAGATGAACCGCCGTCACCTGACCGTTCGCGTGAACCTGCGCGGCAAAGACCTGACGACCTTCCTGGGCGAGGCGGACGCCCTGATCCGCAAGCAGGTACAATACGATCCCGTGAACTACACGCTCAAATGGGACGGCCAGTTCGAGAACCAGCGCCGTGCCTATACCCGCCTGGCCATCATCATCCCCTTCGTGCTGGCCATCATGTTCATCCTGCTCTACGGTGCCTTCCGGAGCTTCCGGCAGGCCGGGCTGCTGATCGTGCTGCTGCCGCTGGCCCTGTTCGGCGGTCTGCTCGCGCTCAACGTTCGCGGGATGACCTTCAACGTGTCGTCGGCCGTGGGCTTCATCGCCCTCTTCGGCCTGACCATCCAGAACGGGGTCATTATGGTCTCGCACATCAATCACCTGCGTCAGCAGGGGACGCCGCTGAAAGACGCCGTCGTGGAAGGCGCCTCCCACCGGCTCCGTCCCGTGCTGATGACGGCGACCGTGGCCGTCCTCGGCCTGCTGCCGGCCTCTCTGGCCACCGGCATCGGCTCCGATGTCCAGCGGCCGCTGGCTACGGTCATCGTCTATGGCCTCCTGTTCTCGACGCTCATCACCCTGTATATCCTTCCCACGCTTTACTACCGGATGGAAAAGCGTCAGGGACAAAAACCTGTCACGCAAGATGAAGAAGAGTATTAAACTGACGCTCACCGTTCTCCTGCTGGCCGCGCCCTGTGCGCTGCCGGCGCAGGATTACGCCGATTATATGAAAGCCGTCGAAGCGCGGAACGCGGCCTATGCCGCGGAGCGCTGGAACGTCGATATCGCCGCCGCACAGACCCGCGCCGCGGGCGTGTTCAACGATCCTACGCTGTCGGTGGATTACGGCAACAACCAGGACTGGTCGCTGCAGATGGGCCAGTCGGTCGAGACGGCGCTCTCGTATGCCTTCAGCCTGGGGAATGTCCGTCGTGCCCGCATCGGCGTGGCGCAGAGTGAGGAGGAAATCACCCGCGCCGCCCTGGACGACTGGTTCCGGAACCTGAAAGCCGAGGCGACGATCGCCTGGGCTGAAGCGCAGCAGGCGCGTTCGATGCTGGAAGTAAAACGTTCCTCTTGGGAGAGTATGCGGCAGGTGGCTGAATCGGACAGTCTGAAGGCCGTACTGGGCGACGGGAGCCCCGTCGATGCCCGCCAGTCGCGCATTGAGGCCCGGGCCTTCTATGCCGACTATCTCGCGGCCGAGGCGGACTACGCCAATGCCCTGAGCACGCTCTCGCTCCTGGCGGGCGGGATGCCGGTCGACAGCGTGTCTGACGCGGAAGTCCTGCTGGCCGTTCCCGCTGGAGATGTGCAGGCGATGGTGGAACTGGCTATGGAGCAGCGCGCCGACCTTCGTGCCGCCGAATTGACGCGGACCCTGTCGCAGCGCAACCTGGCGTTGGTCAAGGCAACGCGTGCACCGGAAATCGAGCTGACGGCAGGCTATTCCTACAATACGGAAGTCCGCAACGAGATTGCGCCCGCGCCGCAGTATCACGGGCTCTCGGTGGGCATAGCGTTTCCTTTGAAGTTCTCCCGGCTCAACCGCGGAGAAAAGTTGGCCGCCGAGCGTACGGTACTGCAGGCGGACGCGGCTTACGAAGCTGCCCGTCAGGAGATTATGACGGAGGTCGTGCAGGCGGATGCCAACTTCCAGTCCGCAGTCCGCGTGGCGCAGGAGTGCTCTTCCTCGATGCTGGAAGATGCGGCGTCGATCCTCGAAAGCCGCCGGCAGGCCTATCTGCAGGGCGACTCCTCGCTGCTCGATTTCCTGCTGGCCGTCCGCGTCTTCAACGAAACGGCTGAGCAATGCATCGCCGCCCGCACCGGTCTGACTACCGCCGCCGCGGAATTGATGCAGGCATTGGGCCTCTGATCAGAGGCAATGGACCATCAGGACTGCGGACAGATAGAACAGCAGTTCGCAGAGGAGGAAGGTGGCGCCGCAGCAGTCGCCCGTGTAGCCCTGGATTTTGCGGCGCATCAGCAGCGCGAGCAGCAGCATCACACAGAGCGGAACCAGCAGCAGCCAGAGGAAACTGACGGGCAGCCAGTGGAGGGCGAATGCCATCACGAAGGCAGGCGCCAGCCCGAAGAAGGCGCAGAGCAGCAGCTCGGGCAGCGTCATCCGCTCATAGACCGTCTTGTTCTTGGCCGTTTCTTCCGTGCGGGCGTAAGGGAGGAAATTGATGAGCTGGGCGGCGCAGCATTTCGACCAGCAGTCGCCGCAAAGGACCAGCAGGCAGAGCGTGTCACGCGAGAGCGTGGCGGGCAGTTGCAGCATCAGGGCGAAATAGACGATCAGGCCGATGACCCCATACGTGCCGATGTGCGAATCCTTCATAATGCCCAGCACCCGTTCGCGCGAGGTGCCGCCCCCGAATCCGTCGATAAAGTCGGCCAGGCCGTCTTCGTGCAGGCAGCCCGTGAGCAGCAGACGGGACAGGAGTGCCAGGATCCAGGCCAGCGTGAGCGGCAGGAAACTGCCGCAGAGCCAGAGGACGAAGGCGGTGACAAAACCCGTCAGCCAGCCGGCGACGGGCCAAAGCGGAACGACCCGCTTGAACTGATCGGCGGGAATCTCCCGGATCCGCCAGAAAGGGAGCCGGGTAAAGAAGGTCAAAGCTGCCAGGAGTCTCATTGCTGCTGCAAAATTAGTGAATAATCGCTACCTTTGCAATCGGATGAAACGCATCATTCTGATCACAGGAGGCTCCCGTTCGGGGAAAAGCAGTTACGCGGAGAAGCTGGCGCTGGCGCTTTCGCCAGAGCCGGTCTATCTGGCGACGGCCCGCATCTGGGATGACGAGTTCCGGGAGCGGGTGCGGCGGCACCAGGAGCGTCGCGGACCGCAGTGGACCAATATCGAGGAAGAAAAGCAGCTGAGCCGGCACGACCTTACCGGCCGCGTCGTAGTCGTGGACTGCATGACGCTCTGGGCCACCAATTTCTTCTTCGACCTGGAGAGCGACGTCGACCGCTCGCTCGCGGCGCTCAAAGCCGAGTTCGACCGCCTCACGGCGCAGGACGCCACTTTCCTCTTCGTGACCAACGAGATCGGAATGGGCGGTACCTCCGACAACGCCATCCAGCGCAAGTTCACCGACCTGCAAGGCTGGATGAACCAGTATGCCGCGGCCAGGGCCGACGAAGTCGTGCTGATGGTGAGCGGCATCCCAGTCAAAATCAAAGGATAAGATGGAATTCCATATCTCCCGGCCAGATCCGGCGCTCCGCCCTGCCCTTCAGGAAAAAATCGACAATCTCACCAAACCCAAAGGATCGCTCGGCCGGCTCGAGACCCTCGCGCTCCAGATCGGTCTGATCCAGCAGACCCTTTCGCCCACGCTGCGGCATCCCCAGAACATCGTCTTTGCCGGCGACCACGGCATCGTGGAGGAGGGGGTGAGCATCGCGCCCAAGGAGGTGACCTGGCAGCAGGTGTGCCACTTCACGCATCCGCACGGCACGGGCGGCGTCAATTTCCTCTGCCGCCAGCACGGCTTCACGCTAAAGGTGGTCGATGCGGGCGTCGATTTCGACCTGCCGCGCGACCGCGGCATCATCGACCTGAAAGTCGCGCGCGGTACCCGCAATTTCCTGCACGGCCCGGCAATGACGCCGGAACAGATGGAGCAGTGCCTCGCCGGTGGCGCCCAGGTGGTCCGCCAGTGCTTTGAAGAGGGGAGTAATGTGCTGAGTTTCGGCGAGATGGGTATCGGAAACACCTCTCCTTCGTCGATATGGATGTCTTATTTCACGGGGATTCCGCTCGCGGAATGCGTCGGAGCCGGCAGCGGCCTCGACAAGTCGGGTGTGCGGCATAAGCTCGACGTCCTGAGCCGTTCGGTCGCAAACTATTCGGGCGACGGATCGCCGCGCGACATCATCCGCTGGTTCGGTGGTTTCGAGATGGTGATGGCTGTCGGCGCGATGCTGCAGGCCGCGGAGCTCGGGATGGTGATCCTGGTCGACGGATTCATCATGACCAGCTGTATGCTGGCCGCCTCGCGGCTTTATCCCTCGGTACTGGATTATGCCGTGTTCGGCCACTGTGGCGACGAGTCCGGCCATCGCAAGCTGCTCGATGCGCTCGGCGCCGAGCCGCTGCTCAGCCTGGGCCTCAGGCTGGGCGAGGGCACCGGCGCCATCTGCGCCTGGCCGATCGTCGATTCGGCCGTCCGGATGATCAATCAGATGGACACCTTCTCCGGTGCCGACATCACGAAGTATTTCTAGGCCGGTTTCCGGCTTGTGGGGGTCTCCCGCTCCTTGCGCCACATCTGCCAGCTGTTGAACAGGTTCTGCCAGATGGAGTACAGGGCGGTGAAGACCGATGCCAGGGGCAGGAGATAGGTGTTGGCGATCCAGATGCCCATCGCGCTGTTCTTCTGACCCAGGATCTGGCCGCCGGCAATGCGGTCGCCGTACTTGCTGCCCAGCCATTTGCCGACGGCGAACTGGATGAAGCAATAGACGACCGAGGCGATGCCCAGGATCAGGATGCTGGTTTTTTCTTCCTTTCCGTTGAGGAACATGAAATCGATGGTCTGGCCGAGCGTGATGGTCAGCGCCAGGGCCCAGAGATAGAAAGAGAAGCTTTTATGGCGGCACAGGAAGGCACTGACGCGGGGTGCGAACCGTTGCAGGAAGAGCGCCACGAAGAAAGGCAGCGCGATGGTCGGAGCCACGCGGCGGAAGATCATCCACATCGATTCGAAAAAAGGGACCTCCTGCAGCGTTCCGATGAAAGAGAAATAGATGGGCGCCACGATCGACACCATCAGGTTGCCCACGATGGTGTAGGTCGTCACCGTTTCACGGTTCGCCCCGAGGATCGTGGCGATGACCACCGACGAGGCGGCTACCGGGCAGAGTACGCCCGCCAGCACGCCCTGGGCCACCACTTCGCTGGCGCCGAAGGCCTTGAACAGAAAATAACTGCCCAGCGAGACCACAATCTGAAACAACATGATCCATACGTCCAGCATCGTGACTTTCAGCTTCTTCATATCGACTGCCGCGTAGTTGAGCAGCAGGATGGAGAAGATCAGCCAGGGCGTCACTTCCCGGACATACGTCAGGGAGTGGTGGAAGAGAAGCCCGAGGACGATGGCCAGGGGCAGGACATAGCTGCGAAGACGATACATGAAGCCCGGTTACAGGATGAGGTCGTTCGCGACGATCTTGGGAACGTAGTGGATGCCGTTTTCGCGGTAGTATTTCAGGGGCTCTTCGGCGTGGACCGGCACGAGTTCGATCTGTTCGGCGGGCTTGCCGATGGCCAGGACGAGCACGGGCTCGCAGGGAAGGGCGAATGTGTCGGTCACGGCCTGTTTGTTGAAGGCGCCGATGCAGATGCCGCCCAGACCCATTTCCACCGCCTTGAGCAGCATGCTCTGGGCGGCGATGCCCACGTCCATATGGACCCACTTGTCGGGCACCACCGTGCTGCAGATCACGATGAAGGCCTCCGGTTCAGTGCCGGGGAAGGGGAGGTGCAGCTCGGGCAGCGCACCGCCCAGCTTGTAGAGGCCCTGCATCCGGTCGGACCCGGTCTGGCGTGTGAGCAGCTTGAAGCGGAGGACCTGCTGGTTGCGGCCGGAAGGGACCTTGGTGCAGACCTCGACGATGCGGCGCAGCTGCGCCTCGGTCACGACGCACGATTTGTCGTAGCCACGGTAGCTGCGGTTGCCGCGGAGCAGCGTGCTGAGCGAAGCGGTGTGCTTTTTGGCCGCCGGCTTGTTGCGGAATTCTTCGAATTTATTTTCCAGATAGTTGTCAGCCATTTTGAAACGTTTTTATCCGTTTAGACATAGAGTAGGATGCCGGCGACGGCCGACAGGCAGATCATCAGGATCGAGTCGACCTTGAACCAGGTGGCGAGGAAGCAGACGACGAAGATGATGTAGCTCTTCCAGTCGATGAAGGTCGTGCCGTTGACGAAGAGCAGCGCGGCGGCGCCGATCATGCCGCAGATCATGGGTTTCATCCACTTCATGGCACTTTGCATGATGCGGTTGCTCTTCAGCTTGTTGTAGAAGATGGTGATCAGCACCATCAGCGTCAGGGGCGGCAGGCAGACGGCCAGGGTCGTAAGCAGGGAACCCCAGACATTGCCGGTAACGGTATAGCCCACATAGGTGGCGCAGTTGATGGCGATCGGGCCCGGCGTCATCTGCGAGACGGCCACGATGTCGGCCAGTTCGGTGGCCGTCATCCAGCCGTGGCGCGTCACCATCTCGTTCTGGATGAGCGAGAGCATCGCATAGCCGCCGCCGAAACCGAAGAATCCGATCTTCAGATAGGAGAGGAAGAGCTGGAGATAGATCATTCCGCACCTCCTTTCTTTTCGATCTTCGGCTTCTCATAGAAAGACAGCACCACGCCGATGATGGCGCCTACCAGGATAAACCAGATGGGGGAGACCCCGAGGTAGCAGATCACGGCCGCGACCGCGCACCCCAGCACCATGAAATACCACGGCAACTTCTTGAGCATATTGATGAACGGAACGGCGATCAGGGCGATAACGGCCGGCCGGATGCCCTTGAAGGCCGCCACCACATAGCGGTTGTCGCTGAATTCAGTCAGATAGATGGCAATGACCAGGATGATGACGAATGAAGGAATCACGGCGCCCAGTACGGCCGCGAGCGATCCCCACCAGCCTTTGATTTTGTAGCCGACGAAGACGGCCGTGTTGAGGGCGAAAGGGCCGGGCGCCGACGAGGCCAGGGCGAACTGGTCGTAAAACTCGTCCTTTTCGAACCACTTCCGCCGGTCCACCACTTCCTTCTCGATCATCGGGATCATGGCATACCCGCTCCCGAAGGTAAACGCCCCGATCTTGAAAAAAGCCCAGAACAACTGCAACAATGTCTTCATACTTCGTCATTCCCGGCTTGACCGGGAATCTCCCGCAAAGATAGTAAAAACCCCGCTTCATCATTCCCGGCCCGACCCTGCACCAATTGGAAGGAGTTTTCGTAACTTTGCCCCACATTATCCTGCGACATGAAAGCTGTTCAGAAAACCAGTGGATTCCCGGCCAGGCGAAAGCATGATTTCGAGGTGCGTCAGCGTGCATTTTCCATCTGGCAGCATGCGGGTTTCAATCCCTGGGAAAAGCCCCGGGAAGACGGAAAAGGCAAGACCAGGTCGAAAAAGCGCTCCGGAGATTTCTACAAGGGAGCCTTCGACAACATTCCGTTTCTGAACGAAGACGCCAAGCGCACCTTCCATCATCTGCTGCTGCGCCCCGGCTATATGATCCGCGACTACATCAATGGCCAGCACGAGCGCTATCTTGCACCGCTGACGGCACTGATCGTTTTCTATGCTTTCTTTGCACTGGCTTCGGCCGTCCTGCAGCCGATCCAGCATAGGGACTCGCCGATCATGCTCGATACCGGCAAATCCGATTTCATTCTGGAATGGAGTCAGGACAGCTTGGCCAAACATTTCACCCGGAATGTCACGAAGATCGTGCAGGACGGCTATCTCTTCCTGCATCTGGACCAGCATCCCGAACTTGTCGATACACGACACGAAGCCGCAGTCGCTGCGCTGGAGTCAACGCTCAGGAGTCAGGGTATCCCGCTGTTCCTCACCGAGTTCCTGTTCCTCTGGCTGGCTATGCTCTTCTCGCTGCGACGATACCGGCTGGGCCGTTCGGCCTGCGCCGCAGCCTCCGCCTATGTGCTGTGCCAGTTCAGTTTCTTCATGATGTTCGCCCTGCTGCTCACCTGGGGCAAGAGCACCTCCGTCAGTGTTTTCCTGATGTTCTTCCTGCTGGCCGTCGATTACCACCAATGGCTGGGCATCCCCTGGAAGAAAAGTTTCTGGCGCGCCTTCCACACCGGCGTGGGTTATGGCGTCATCTATGGCCTGATGATCCTCCTGATCAGCGCGCTGGTCCTCATCCTCGCCGTCTTCAAAGGATAATCCCGCCATGCAAACTTTCTTCCTCATCCTCCTCATCCTCCTCGGCATCGGCCTCGTGGCGATGCTCGTCAGCTTCATCCTCGCCTTCATCCACTCCGGCGACAGCGACAAGAAAAAACAGGAATAAGGTTCAGCGGGAAGGGCGGCGCTTACGCTTCCTGGCTCCAGATATCTTCCAGAAGATTGTGAAGGGCAGGGCGGTTGGCGATCAGCCGGCGGAGTTCGGCGAGTTTGCGGGCGTTTTCTGATTCCGGAAACCAGAGTCTGAGGTAGCCGCCTTCGCCGTATTTTTCGTGGAGGTGGGCTTCGGCGCGGGCGAAATGGCCGGCTTTGTCGAGTTCGGGATAGTGTTCCAGCCCGTACTGGACGGTGCGTACGACGATGGTGCGCGGGTCGATCTGGCGGTCGGCTTCGGCGACGATCCGTCCGTAGAGGGAACGGGGTTCGTTTTTCGATGAGGCGCGATGGTCTTCGACCGCTTCTTTCATCGTAAGGAGCTGTTCTTCCGTGAAATACTTCTTGAGTTCGGGGTCGGCCATCAGGATCTTGCCCGAGTCGGTGTGGTGGTTTTCGCGGCCGTTCACGATGCCCAGGTCGTGGTAGGCGGCGATGGTATAGACCATGTCGCGGTCCACCTCGATGCCTTTTTGGGCGAGCATGTCGGCGAGTGCCTCGCTCTGGCGGATGACGGTCGTGATGTGGTCCAGCTGGTGGGCCTTGTCAAAATGCGTGTAGCGCGGCAGGATCTCAGTCTCCACGTACGCCTTCAGTGTCGGATTCAGTGCCATAAGAATACAAAGTTAGCCAGAAATCCGGAAATACAAGCGTGCCTGCAGCCTTCAAAAGCCGCAGGCACGCTTCCCGACGGCAAGGCAGTCCATTTTTCCGGTCGCGGGAGATTCTTTCCTGCAAAGGAAGCATAATCTTCCCGGAGACTGCCTGCAAAAAAGCAAAATCTTCTACAGAAAAATAAAAACTTGCTACCTTTGTAATGTCCTTCGGGACGACATATTGCGCGTCAGCTCCGTCCGCCCGGACTGAATCTGGACAATTCAAAAGTGGGTGTGGAAGAAGCAAGACGCTTGCACTGGCTATTTCAAGGCCTTCGGGCCCCGTCATAGCAAAGTGTGAGCTGTTTTCCTTCCTTCTCCGACCCAAAGGCAGTCCAGAGCCGGTCCGGCGGGGAATGACCGAATCGGCCCACACTTTTTTATGCAGTCTTTCCGCCCAGATACTTCCGTTCAGGCCCTCTATGAAAAGGGCAGGATGTCCCGCTATCTTCACGCTGCGCTGCTGCATTCGGGTTTCGACGACCTGGCAGACCTTTCGGGCTACGGTGAAAGGCGTCTTCGGCTGCTGAAAGGACTCGGCCCCTCGACTTCCGCCGAGCTGCGGGTCTTGCTCCGGGAAGCGGGGATTTCACTTTGATTGTTTGGATTTTACGCAATTTCGTACTAACTTTGGGATATGTTCGTACGAAGGCGTAACAACAAATCCGGATCCATCAGCATCTGCGTCGTGGACAAGAGCCGCGGCGGATACGACATCGTCAAGTCGTTCGGCACGGTCAAGACGGCCGCCGAAGCCGATCTGCTCGAGAACAAGGCGCGGGAATTCGTGCGCGAGCAGAGCGGCGAGCCGGATACGCTTTTCGAGCGGATGGACGAAAAGCAGCTGCGCGATTACGCGGCGACCCTCGACCAGGGACGGATCGAGCTGGCCGGCCCGGAGCTGCTGTTCGGCGAACTGTTCGACCGGCTCCGTCTCGGGGAAGGAAAGGAGCCGCTGTTCCGGCATCTGGTACTCTGCCGGCTCTTCAATCCCGGCAGCAAGTTGCGGGTTCGCGACTATCTGCAGCGTTATCTGGGCGAGAAGCCCTCTCCTGAAGAGATTTATGGCTATGTCGACAGCCTTTTCCTGTCCGAGCTGCAGGTTTCGGACCGGAAGCCCGAGCGTTGCTACGTGCTTTCAACGCCGCTTCCCAAGTATGCGTTCTGTCTGCTGGTTGCCGGCGATGAGACAGCTGTCGCCGGACGGCTGCTGGACAAGAAATTGTCAGCGGCCAAGCAGGCGCAGATCATCCAGCGCTTCGCCCACAAGGCCGGTGCGGTGGAACCGGTGCGCATCGTCCGCCGCGGCGGTGCCGCCAAGCAGCTGGCCGCCGCCTTCAAGATGAGCCGTAAAGATCAGTCGTTCAAACCGATGCTGCGTCGGACAAGGGGCCGTCTCGAGGGACATCTCTGCATCTGTCTGGCCGCCCTCGCCGTTGAACAGGAATGGTCGCGTCTGCTGGAAACCGCCGCCTTCGCCTGCACGCCGGCCCAACTCCGCGAAGCCGCCCGCACCCTCTTCCGCCTCAACTACATCTCGCCCTACACCCACCGTCCCAAATCCGTCCTCCTCAAAATGACCCCCCTCCAGAAGTCATTGCTGGACACCATCCTCAAATAATCTCGCAGATAAGGACCGAAGGCGACAATAACGCCTGCCATCCTCAAACAGATATCTACAAACAGATATCTAAATGAGGACGACTCATCGTGTCGCTATGCAGCTGGCAGATGAATCGCATATCAGCGCGTCAAGTATAGGATCAAAAACCCATGGCCGCCCGCGCCTTCAGGCGCTAGTGGAGGCCGTGAGGGCAAGCCTTGTGGATTAGAAGGCCGTAACGGTAGGGTTTGGGGCAGCGCCCCAGTCACATAGATATGGGAGGGGCCCAGCGAAGGTTTTTGAGACTATACTTGCAAGCTGTGCGATTCATCAGTTAATCGCTAGAAGTACTGATAGAACTTCGCGATTGACTCCATGCCTTTGAAGAGCTGGGAGAGGAGGTAGCTTTCGTTGGGGGAGTGGATGAAGTCGCGTTCGAGGCCGAAGCCCATCAGGAGCGGGTCGGCGTGGAGGGCGCGCTGCATTTCGGCCAGGATGGCGATGCTGCCGCCGCCGCGGCTGGGCACGGGTTCGATGCCGTAGACTTCGCCCACGGCGCGTGCGGCTGCCTTGTAGGCCTTCGAGGAGATCGGGATCAGGAAGCCGTCGCCGCCGTGTTTCTCTTCCACTTCGACCGTGACGCCCTTCGGCGCGATGGCTTTGAAGTGCTTGGCGAACAGTTTGGCGATGGTCTTCGAATCCTGGTTCGGGACCAGACGCATCGAGATCTTGGCGTGGGCTTCGCTCGGGATGACCGTCTTGGAGCCTTCGCCGGTGTAGCCGCCCCAGATGCCGTTGACGTCGAGGCAGGGGCGGATGCCCACGCGCTCGAGCGTCGTGTAGCCCTTCTCGCCAGTGAGCGCCTTCACGCCGATGCCGGCCATGTATTCCTTGGCGTTGTAGGGGGCGCGGCCCAGCATCCTGCGGTCTTTGCGGCTGAGCTCGACCACGTCGTCGTAGAAGCCCTTGACCGTGATGTGCCCGTCCTCATCGATGAGCGAGGCGATCATCTTGCAGAGCGTGTTGATGGGGTTGAAGACGCCGCCGCCGTAGTGGCCCGAGTGCAGGTCCTTGTTGGGGCCGGTGACCTTGACTTCCATATAGCAGATGCCGCGCATGCCGCAGTTGATGGACGGGATCTTCTCGTTGAGCATGGTGGTGTCCGAGACGAGGATGATGTCGCAGGCGAGCAGCTTCTTGTGCGTCTTGATCCATTTGGAGAGCGCTTCGGAACCCATTTCCTCTTCCCCTTCGAAAATGAACTTGATATTGTGGCGGAGCTTGCCCTCGCGCACCAGGTATTCGAAGGCCTTGATGTGCATGAAGGTCTGGCCCTTGTCGTCGTTGGCGCCGCGTGCGTAGATGGCGCCGTCGCGGATCTCGGGCTCGAAGGGATTGGACTTCCACAGACTCAGCGGATCGACCGGCATCACGTCGTAGTGGCCGTACACCAGGATCGTGGGGGCAGCGGGGTCGAAACGCTTCTCGGCGAAGACGACCGGGTGGCCCGTGGTCGGGTAGACGGCGGCGTGGTCGGCGCCGGCTTCCTTGAGCAGGGCGACCAGCCGGTCGGCGCAGCGGTACATATCGTCCTTGTGGGCGGATTCGGAACTGATCGACGGAATTCTGAGCAGGGAGAACAACTCTTCGAAAAAGCGGTCCTTGTTTTGTTCAATGTATTGTTTCATACGGAGATTGTTTACTGATTCCTACAAATATAGTCAATTTTTTTGTAACTTTGCACCCCTTATACGGAATGTTCCCGATTATAAACAGTCAAAAATCATATGAAAGTTACCAAGAACCAGATTGACGACCTCAATATGACCGTCAACATCGCCCTCGACAAGAACGACTGGGCCGAACCCCGGAAGAAGAAACTGAACGAATTCCGCCGCAACGCGGAGATCCGCGGCTTCCGCCGCGGGATGGCCCCGATGTCGCTGATCGAGAAGATCCACGGCGGCCAGGCCCTCGGCGAGGTGGTCAACACGCTGGTCACCGACGCGCTCAACAAATTCATCGAGGACAACAAGCTCAACGTCCTCGGCGAACCCCTTCCGAGCGAGAAGCAGTCCGACAACAACTGGGACGACCCTGATACCTTCGCCTTTGATTTCGACCTGGGCATCGCCCCCGAGGTGAACGTCACCGTCTCGGCCGACGACAAGATCCCTTACTACAACGTGACCGTCACCAAGGAAGCGCTCAAGGACTACCGTCACGGCCTGCTCAAGCAGTTCGGCCAGCTCGAAAGCGCCGAAGCCTCGAAGGAAGACGACTTCGTGATCGCCGACTTCCAGAGCGGTGAGCAGAAAGTCGAAGGCGCTTACGTCGCCCTCCGCAGCATGCCCGAAGAGGTCAAGAAGGAATTCGTCGGCCTGAAGAAAGACGACGTCCGCACGGTCGACATCGTCCGCTGCTTCCCCAACGAGGCAGACCGCGCCGCGATGTTCCACGTGAAGAAAGAAGAGCTCGACACCCTCCCCGCCGAGTGGACCATGAAGGTCAATGACATCAAGACCTTCGTCGACGCTCCGCTCACCCAGGCCACCTTCGACCAGATCTTCGGCGAAGGCAACTGCAAGGACGAGGCTTCGTTCGACGAGAAGGTCAAGGAGCGCCTCCAGTCGGAATATGCTCAGGAGAGCGACTACCGCTTCATGATCGACGCCAAGGAATACCTGATCAACAAGGCCGCCATCCAGCTGCCCGACGCTTTCATGAAGCGCTGGATCAAGACCGCCAACGAGGACAAGTTCACGATGGAGCAGATCGAGGCCGAATACGACCTCTTCGCCAAGGACTTCCGCTGGAACATGATCCGCACCAAGATTATGAAGGACCAGGATATGAAGGTCTCGAAAGACGATGTGATGAAGCAGGCTATGTCGATGGCTTCCTACCAGTTCGCGATGTACGGCATGCAGAACGTTCCCGAAGAGCATCTGACTAAGTATGCCGAGCAGCTGCTGGGCGACCGTCAGCAGGCCGAACGCATCATCGAAAAGGTCGAGGACGACCTCGTGCTGAACTGGATCCGTTCCACCGCGACAGTCGAGAAGAAGAAGATCTCGCTCGAAAAGATGCGCGAACTCACGAAATAACGTAAACTTCCCATACCCCAAGCCCCATGACCGAATTTGAGAAATACGCCGTTCATGGCCGCGGCATCAGTTCCCTGAGCCTGCATCGCTTCAACTCGCTCTATGCGAGCTACATGAACCCGATGATCATCGAGGAGCGCCAGCTCAACGTCGCCCAGATGGACGTGTTCAGCCGCTTGATGATGGACCGCATCATCTTCCTGGGCTGCCCCATCAACGACGACGTGGCCAACATCATCCAGGCCCAGCTCCTCTTCCTGGAGAGCAGCGATCCGAAAGCTGACATCATGCTCTACATCAACTCCCCGGGCGGCGTGGTCTATTCCGGCCTGGGTATCTACGACACGATGCAGACCATCCAGCCCGACGTGGCCACGATCTGCACCGGTATGGCCGCTTCGATGGCTTCGATCCTGCTGGCGGCCGGAACACAGGGCAAACGCTCCGCCCTGCCGCACTCGCGCGTGATGATCCATCAGCCGATGGGCGGCGCCGAGGGCCAGGCCTCCGAAATGGAGATCACGGTCCGGGAGATTCTCAAGCTGAAGAAGGAACTCTACCAGATCCTCTGCGAACACACCGGCAAGCCGATGGATCAGATCGTCAAGGACGCGGACCGCGACTTCTGGATGACCGCCGAAGAGGCACGCAAGTACGGAATGGTCGACCGCATCGTAGAAAAGAACAAGAATGGCAAAGAAGAACGATAAAAACGGAGAAGGCGCAGATCACTGCGCCTTCTGCGGTCGTAGTCAGGAAGAAGTCGACCTGATGATTTCGGCAGGCGACGTGTCGATCTGTTCCGACTGCGCACGGATGGCTTATGAATACGCCAAGGAAGCCCTCAATGCCGGTGGGGAAGAGCATATCCGCACCAACGGCAAGATCGTCGGCGAGAGCAAGCTCTACAAGCCGGCCGAGATCAAGGCCTTCCTCGACGAATACGTGATCGGGCAGGATGAAGCCAAACGCTTCCTGGCCGTGGCCGTGTACAACCACTACAAGCGCATCAACCTGAAGAACGACCTGATCGAGAAATCGAACATCCTGATGGTCGGTCCCACCGGTACCGGCAAGACGCTGCTGGCGCGCACCATCGCCAAGATGCTCAACGTGCCCTTCGCCATCGTCGACGCCACGGTCCTGACCGAGGCGGGCTACGTGGGTGAAGATGTGGAGAGCATCCTCACGCGCCTCCTGCAGGATGCCGACTACGACGTTTCGAAGGCCGAGAAGGGCATCGTCTTCATCGACGAGATCGACAAGATCGCCCGCAAGAGCGACAACCCTTCGATCACGCGCGACGTATCGGGCGAAGGCGTGCAGCAGGCCCTGCTGAAGATCCTGGAAGGCAGCCTGGTCAACGTACCGCCCCAGGGCGGCCGCAAACATCCCGAGCAGCGGATGATCACGGTCAACACCGAGAACATCCTGTTCATCTGCGGCGGCGCCTTCGAGGGCATCGACCGTTATATCGCCCAGCGCCTCAATACGCAGGTCATCGGATACGGCGCCCGCAAGAAACACGAGACCATCGACACCGACAATCTCATCCAGTACGTGGCTCCGCAGGACCTGCGCGCCTACGGCCTGATTCCCGAGATCATCGGCCGTCTGCCCGTGCTCTGCCATCTCGACCCGCTCGACCGTCCTACGCTGCTGGCCATCCTCACCCGGCCGAAGAACGCCCTGGTCAAGCAGTACCAGGAACTCTTCGCCCTCGACGGAATCAAGCTCCGCATCAAGCCCGAAGTGCTGGAATTCATCGTGGATACCTCGATCCAGTACAAGCTCGGCGCCCGCGGCCTGCGCTCCATCTGCGAGGCAATCATGACCGACGCCATGTTCGACGCCCCGACCAGCCGCAAGAAACAGCTGACCATCACCCTCGACTACGCCAAAGAAAAAGTAGAGAAATTCGCCGGCAAGATGATCGGCCTCGAAGCCTAGGCCGAGAGGCGCGGGGTTTACTCCCAAGGGTCGTGCTCTCGCCTAAGGCTCGGGTGGGGCAGCGCCCCGGTATCAACAAAAAAAGCCGCTTAGAAAAGCGGCTTTTTTTGTACCCCCTCAGGGGCTCGAACCCTGGACCCCAACATTAAGAGTGTCGTGCTCTACCAACTGAGCTAAGGAGGTGTCCCTTCGTTTTGGGACTGCAAATGTAGGAAGTTTTTTCTGACTAGCAAAATATTTTTCACTTATTTCTCGTCGATTTTTCTTAGATTTGACTAAAAATAGCTGTTGAACCAAAGCTTGTCTCTATGAAACGTTGGACGCTACTGTTCCTGGCCTTCTTTTCCGTGCTGATGGTGAAGGCCCAAACCTATGAATACGGGAAGCTGCGCTGCGCAGACGGCGACACCCTCCTTTACCGTTACCTCACCCCTGAAAAGACCGATGCGGTCGAGCGGTATCCCCTTGTCCTTTATCTGCATACGTCCGGTGAACGCGGCAACGACAACGAAGGGACCGTCTTCGGCGCCCAGATGTTCCTCAACCCGGTCAACCGGGAGGAGTATCCCTGCTTTGTCATCGTGCCCCAGTGTCCTGAGAACCATACCTGGGCCTTCGACGTGAGCCCCGGCTCCTACGATTTCCCGAAGGATTATCCGGAGAGCAAGATCATGAAGCAGGTGATGGAGCTTGTGCATCTCTTCCTGCAACGGCCCGACGTCGATCCGGACCGGGTCTATATCTATGGTATGTCGATGGGCGGAATCGGTGCTTTCGACGCAGTGGCCCGTCATCCCGAGATCTTCGCGGCCGCTGTCCCCATCTGCGGAGACATCAACCCGGACCGGCTCGGAAAGTTCGAAGGCGTGTCGTTCAGCCTTTACCACGGTGACAGCGACCCCGCCGTCCCGGTCTCCGGCTCCCGAGATGCCTATCGCGCGCTGAAGGCCGCCGGTGCGGATGTGCGCTACCACGAATTCCCCGGCTGCGGCCACGTGTGCTGGTGGAAGGCTTTCGAGATGCCCGATTTCATGTCGTGGATGTTCTCGAAAAGCAAAAAGGCTTCCGCTCCGGAGGGAGGGAAGCCTGTAAAACAGCGGGTCAGGAAGCGCCGTTAACTCAATTTGTCGCCGTTCATCGAAATCAGGAATTCTTCGTTGTCGCGGGTCTTTTCGAGGCGGCTCTTCATGAATTCCATAGCTTCGAGCGAGGTCATGTCGGCCAGGTGGTTGCGCAGGATCCAGACGCGGTTGACGTATTCCGGATCGTAGAGCAGGTCGTCGCGGCGGGTGGAGCTGAGCGTCACGTCGACGGCCGGGAAGATGCGGCGGTTGGAGAGCTTGCGGTCGAGCTGGAGCTCCAGGTTGCCGGTACCCTTGAATTCCTCGAAGATCACGTCGTCCATCTTGGAACCGGTTTCGGTCAGCGCCGTGGCCAGGATGGTCAGGGAGCCGCCGCCCTCGATGTTGCGGGCTGCGCCGAAGAAGCGTTTGGGTTTGTGGAGCGCGTTGGCGTCCACACCGCCCGAGAGCACCTTGCCTGAGGCGGGCTGCACCGTGTTGAAGGCGCGGGCCAGACGGGTGATCGAGTCGAGCAGGATGACCACGTCGTGGCCGCATTCGACCAGGCGCTTGGCTTTTTCGAGGACCATGCTCGCCACTTTCACGTGGTGGTCGGCGGGCTCGTCGAAGGTGGAGGCGATGACTTCGGCCTTGACGCTGCGCTGCATGTCCGTTACCTCTTCCGGACGCTCGTCGATAAGCAGGACGATCATGTAGACTTCCGGGTGGTTGTCGGCGATGGCGTTGGCGATGTCTTTCAGCAGCACGGTCTTACCGGTCTTGGGCTGCGCCACGATGAGGCCGCGCTGGCCCTTGCCGATCGGGGTGAAGAGATCCACCACGCGGACCGAGATGTTGCTGTTGTGCCCGTGGCCCGTGAGATTGAATTTCTCGTTCGGGAAGAGGGGCGTCAGGAAATCGAACGGGACGCGGTCGCGGATGAATTCGGGAGAGCGGCCGTTGATGCGGTTGACCTTCACCAGCGGGAAATACTTGTCGCCTTCGCGCGGCGGACGGATTTCGCCCAGGATCGTGTCGCCCGTCTTGAGGGCGTACATCTTGATCTGGTTCTGGGAGACGTAGATGTCGTCGGGGGAGTTGAGGTAGTTGTAGTCGGAGGAGCGCAGGAAACCGTAGCCGTCGGGCATGATTTCCAGCACGCCGGTCGCCTCCACGATGCCCTCGAATTCGATGCGGGGCTGGCGGGGCTGCTGATTCTGCTGCTGATTTTGCTGCTGCGGCTGCTGATTCTGCTGGTTTTGCTGATTCTGCGGCTGGCCCTGCTGCTGCGGGTTCTGCTGCTGGCGGGGCTGAGGCTGTGCCTGCTGACGGGGCTGAGGCTGTGCCTGTTGGCGGGGCTGCTGCTCTTTCTTCGGCTCAGCGTTCTGGGCTGCGGCCTCTTCGGGAGCGGCTTCGCGCTGCACGCGCGGACGCTGTTTTTTCTCGGACTTCGACTTGTCCTGCTTCTTGGCATCCTGTTTCCGGTTCTCGGACTTGGGTGCCTGCTGCTGAGGCTCTTCAGCCGGCTTTTCTTCGGCCTTGGGGGCTTCTGCCGGGGCGGCGGGAGCCGCTGCTGCGGCGGCCTCTTCGGCGCTCTTGCGCGGGCGGCCGCGCTTGCGTTTGGCAGGAGCGGCTTCCTGGCCTTCCTGCGGGGCGGCAGCCTCTTTCGTCTCGGGCGCCTCTTTCTTATCTTCTTTTTCTTTTACCTTTTCCTTCTTCTTGCGGGTCTGACGCTGTTTGGCCGGGGATTCCTTGCTCTGGATGGCCTGTTCGTCGAGAATGGCATACACGAGCGCCTCCTTGTCGAGCGACTCGGGTTTGCGTACGTTCAGTTCTTTCGCGATAGCAACAAGTTCTTCTTGACTCTTGCTGCTCAGTTCAATGATATCTAACATCTAGCTTGATTGGAAAAACCGGGCCGGGACGTTCGGCAGAAACCGGTTTGATTTGACAATGCAAAGATAGTAAAAAAATTATTTATCCCAATAGCTGGCGGCTTTCTTGAACTGCAGCAGGTCGCTCAGGGCGGAGGCCTTGGCGGCGATGCGGAAGTTCCAGCTTTCCCACTGGCCGGTCGGGACCCACGACACCGAAATCGCGAAGCAGTGCAGGTCGTACGTGGCGCTGATCTGCGAGGTGGTGAGTTTCATCTTCGTCAGGTCGAAGCCTGTGTTGACGTTGAAGCTCATGGCCTTGGTCAGGCGGATCGATCCCGACATGTTGAGCGTCTGCACGTGGCTGTGCTTGGTCTGCAACTGTTCGTTGGCGAACTGGTAGGTGCGGGAGTAGGAATAGGAGTAGTTGAAGCTGAGCGACCAGGGGATATTGGGGTTCAGGTAATAGACCCAGCCGCCCGGTATGTATTCCCCGGTAATCGGGTGATAATAGATGCGGGCGTAATCCGACGTGCTGTTGCTGCCCTTGGCGTCGTCGTGGCCGTCGTTGCCCTTGTACTTGTCGCCGCCGTTGAGGGAGTAGGAGAGCGAGGCGCTGGCATTGGTCAGACGGGCGGGACGGCCGGTCTTGATGAGGTTGAAGGTGTTGATCCGCTGGCCGCGCTCGTTGATCGCATACGGGTCGAGCGAGAGGTTTCCGTTGATGCTCAGCTTGCCGAAAATCGTGGTGCTGGCCGAGATGCTGATGTTGGACAGGCGCATCGAGTCGGCCAGGAAGTTGTAGGAGCCGTTGATGTTGAGCTGGTCGATCAGCTTGATCTTCTCGTACTTGTCCTTCGGGTTGGCCGGCTCTTCGGCGTTCGGGTCCATCTTCTTCAAGACCTTGGCCTCCAGGTTATTGGCAAACGAGAAGGAGAGCGATGCGTTGCGGCCGCCGCCTGGCGGGGAATAGAGCTGGCCGGCGTACTTGTTGTAGTCGACGGTCCGTTCCACGCCGTCTTTGTCGGTGTATTTGTAGAAGGTATAGCCGTTGGCCTTGGTGGCCAGGTTCGGGCTGAGGTTGAAACCGAACGACGGGGTGATCATATGGCGGACCATCTGCAGCCGGCGGTTCTTGTTGCGTTTGCTGAAGTCGAAGGTACCGTAGATACGGGTGTTCATCGAGATGCCGCCCGAATAGGTCTGCGTCACGCCGAAGCGGGTGAACTGGTCGGTCCACAGGGTTTCGACCCGGTTGGTTTCTTCGTTGTATTGGCGGTACTGCTCGCGGAAGAACCAGTTCATGCCGTAGCTCACGCTGGGGGTGAACTGGAAGAACTTCAGGAGCGTGAAGCCGGGCAGGCCGATCGAGATGTTGTGGTTGACGCCGTTCTGCATCCGGTTGAGCATGTCCTTGTTGAGGGCGAACTCGCTCGCCTTGAAGGCCACTTTGTTCTGGGCCGTGGCGGTGTAGCCGATGGAGATCTGTTCGTAGAAGCGTTCCTTGCCCACGCGGTTCTTCCGTTTGAACGGATAGAAGCGGTTCACGTTGAAGGTGATGTTGGGGAGGGTGAACGAATACGAGCTGTCGCGCGAGTTCTGGCTGTGCAGCATATTGAGCGAGAGCGACATGCCGCTCCACGTCTTGGAATAGGAGATCGAGGAGGAGGCCTGGTTCTGGAGCGCGTCGCTCACGTTGGCAGAGTTGTAGCGGTTGTTGGAAGGGCTCGAGAAGTTGACCGAGGCCTTGAAAGAGGTACCCGGCCGGGCCTTGGCGTCCTGGGAGTGGCTCCAGTTGACACCGAAGTTCTTCGACTGGGTGAACGAGTCGGTGCCGCGTTCGCCCGTGATGTCGTTGGAGTAGTTGATCGAGACCGATCCGTCGAAGGCATACCGTTTCTTATAACGCGAGGTCAGGCGCGCCGCCCACGAACCGTAGGAATAGATGTCGCCGGTCAGGGCCAGGTCGAGGTAGTCGCCGATGACGAACGAATAGCCGAAGTCGCGCAGGTACAGACCGCGCGCGTTCTCCTCGCCGTAGGTCGGGATTAGGATGCCGCTGGCGCGGTCGGGCTTGTCGGGGACGAAGCCGAAGGGGATGATCAGCGGAAGGGGAACGTCTTCGATCACGGCGTAAGCCGGGCCGAACATGGTCTTCTGCTTGGGTTTGGTCATGACCTTGGCCGTGGTCATCTTGAGGTAGTAGTGCGGATGCTCCGCGTCGCAGACCGTGTATTTGCCGCCCGAGATGTTGATCGACTCGTCGGGCATCATCTTGAGTTTCTCGCCGATGAGCTTGCCTTCCTCCTGCTGGGTGGCCATGTTCTTGATCTTGGCCTTGCGGGTCTGGAAGTTGTAGTACACCTCGTCCATCTCGTAACTCTTGCCGCCGGTGTTCATCACGGGGCGGCCGGTGAGCGTGTTGGTGATGGTATCGAGCGTGCCTTTGGCGTAGACGATGTTCAGCTGGGTGTTGTAGGCCATGTAGTCGGCCTTGAGTTCCATGTCCTGGTATTTGGCGGTCACGTCGCCGAAATAGTAGATGACGTGGTTCTCGATGTCCTCCATCACGGAGTCGCGGGCGGACGAGAAGGCTGGCCGGTCGATCATCCCTTTCGGCTGGACGAACATCGTGTCTCCCTGCGCGGCGGCGACTGCCGTGGAGTCGGGCTGGGGGAGGAGTTCCGCCACGTCGGTGGAGTCAGGAACGACGACAGGGGGTATGGTGACCGTGTCGGGCGGCGTCTGGGAAAAGGCCGGCATGCTCCTTGCTACCAAGAGGATCAGGACGATCAGAACGGATAGTATTCTATTTTGCAAAACTAATTCGTATATTTGCAGAAAGGCAAAATTAATAAAAAATAAACAACTAGCATGCCATCTTGCTCAAATACCGCCTTCAGAGTGGCCGGAACCTTGTTCCTGGCGCTGTTTTTCGTGCTGACAGCCCTTCCCGCGGCCGCACAGGACGGCGGCGTGCGCCTCAAGACCGTCGTCATCGACGCCGGTCACGGCGGACACGACCCGGGTGCCATCTCCAAGTCCAGCAAGCTCAGCGAGAAGCAGATCAACCTCGACCTGGCCCTCCGGCTGGGTGCCCGCATCGAGAAGGAATATCCCGACGTGAAGGTCGTCTATACGCGCAAGACCGACAAGTTCGTCGAACTGGCCGAACGGGGCAACATCGCCAACCGCAACCACGCCGACCTGTTCATCTCCATCCACGTGAATTCGGCCAAGAGCACGGCGGCCTCCGGCACGGAGACCTTCGTGATGGGTACCGACAAGAGCCAGTCCAACATGGAAGTCTGCAAGCGGGAGAACTCCGTGATCCTGCTCGAGGACGACTACACCACGACCTACGAAGGATTCGACCCGGACAATCCGGAATCCTATATCATCTTCAACCTGATGCAGAACGCTCATTTCGAGCAGAGCATCGCCTTCGCCTCCCTGGTGCAGGAACAGTTCGTGAAAAACGGTCCGATCAAAAAGAGCCGGGGTGTGCGGCAGGCGCCGCTGATGGTGCTCTGGCGTACGACGATGCCGTCGGTGCTGGTCGAGGTAGGTTTCCTATCCAACTCTTCCGACCGAACGGTGATGAACCAGTCCGCCAACCGGCAGAAGATCGCCGACGACCTCTTCCGGGCTTTCTCCGCCTTCAAGAAAGGATACGATTCCGGTGTGTCGGCAACGGTCGCTCCCGCGCCTGAACCCGAGAAGCCGAAGGCCGATACGCCCGCGGCCGGACCGCACTTCGAAATCCAGATCCTGGCCTCTTCGAAGAAGCTCAAGGACGGCTCTTCGGAGCTGAAAGGGGAGAAGAAGTACAGCTGCCGGTTTATCAACGGCATGTACAAATATTCTGTTGGTAACTTTGCCACGAAGGAGGAAGCGAACCGCCGTCTTCCCGAGGTCCGGAAGAAATTTCCGGGGGCTTTTGTCATCGCTGTCGACTGACCGCGACCCGGTTTTAGACAAGTTGCGTTTATAAGTGGATTATTATCAGTACAGTAGCCGTTTATTAATTTTGTAACTAATTGATTTTCAGCTTAAAACAAAAGCTGAAAATTTTTTTTCTTGATTTTTAGGGAGTTGTGTGTTTTCCAAAAAAAACAACAAAAAAAAGTTTTTTTTTCAACAGTTTTTTCCCCAATTTTGTTGTCGAAACCTGAAACCTGAACATGACCCCCGAGAATCATATTGTCGTCTGGACCCGCTGCCTTGAAATCCTCAAGGACAACTTGAATGAAGACACATTCAAGACCTGGTTCGGACCCATCAAGCCCATCTCGCTCGACGAGCATCGGCTGACGATCGAGGTCCCTTCAGATTTCTGGCGGGAGTACATCGAGGAGCATTTCCTCGACCTGCTGAGCAAGGTGCTCCGCCGCGAAATCGGTCCCGGCGCATCCCTGGTCTACAAGGTCAAGATCCTCGACGACCTGTTCATCGAGCAGCGCCCTAAAGCCGGCCGCGTCCGCAACGCCGAACTCCCGATCCCCGAGGCGGGCGAGCACTATACCGGCAGCGTCTATGCCATCCCCGGCCTGCGCAAGCTCAACATCGAGCCCTGTCTCAATCCGGTCTACAATTTCGAGAACTTCATCGAAGGCACCTGCAACCGCCTGGGCCGCTCCGCCGGCCTGAGCATCGCCGCCAATCCCGGCCGCAGCACCTTCAACCCGCTGTTCATCTACGGCGGCCCCGGCCTCGGCAAGACGCACCTGGCTCAGGCCATCGGTATCGCGGTCAAGGAACGTTTCCCCGAAAAGGTCGTGCTCTACGTCAACGCGAACACCTTCCAGAACCAGTATATGAACGCCGCCTGCTCCGCCAAGAGCGCGAACAACGGCAACAAGGTGGCCGACTTCCTCCGTTTCTATCAGCTCATCGACGTGCTGATCATCGACGACGTGCAGGAATTCGCCGAGAAGAAAGGCACCCAGGGCGCCTTCTTCCATATCTTCAACTATCTCCATCAGAGCGGCAAGCAGCTGGTCCTGACCTCCGACAAGCCGCCCGTGGAGCTGCAGGGCCTCGACCAGCGCCTCCTCTCCCGTTTCAAGTGGGGCCTGTCGGCCGAACTGCTTCCCCCGGCCTATGAGACGCGGCTGGCCATCCTCCAGTCGAAGTGCGCCCGGGAAGGCGTCACGATTTCCGACGAGGTGCTCTCGTTCGTCGCCCGCAGCGTGAAGACCAACATCCGCGAACTGGAAGGCATCCTCTTCTCGCTGATCGCCAACGCCACCTTCAACCGGCAGGAGATTACCCTCGAACTGGCCCAGCGCCTGGTCGACAAGATCGTGACCGATCCCAAGAGCGAGATCACGGTCGGCAAGATCCAGGAAGTCGTCTGCAACTACTTCAACATCTCCGACGACATTTTCCTTTCCAAGACCCGCAAGCGCGAGATCGTCCAGGCCCGTCAGATCGCCATGTACCTGAGCCGCAACCTGACCAAGACCTCCCTCTCTTCGATCGGCGCCCAGCTGGGCGGGAAAGACCACGCCACGGTGCTGCACGCCTGCAACACGGTCGGCGACCTGATGGACACGGACCGCAGCTTCCGCGGCTATGTCCACGACATCGAGCGCATGCTGAATTCGCCCGAGTAGGCTTCCGGGAAAATCATTCTCTCTAAAATATTGTCAATGATGGATACAGAAAAAGTTTTGAATTTTTTCCGTGAGATCACCCGTATCCCGCGCGAATCGGGCCACGAGGAGAAGATTGTCGCTTATCTTCAGCAATTTGCGGCATCCCGTGGCCTTGAATGCAAGACCGACGAAGTCGGCAATGTGATGATTGCCAAGCCTGCTTCCAAAGGGTATGAAAACCGTCCCGGGGTTGTCCTCCAGTGCCATACCGACATGGTCTGCGAGAAGAAGCACACCTCGGACTTCGACTTTTCCAAAGATCCGATCCAGTATGTGATCGAAGACGGCTGGATGATTGCCCACGACACGACCCTCGGTGCCGACAACGGCATCGGCGTCGCCTCCGCCATGGCGGTTCTGGACGATGACACGATCGAACATCCGCGCGTGGAATGTCTGTTCACGGTCTCCGAGGAAACCGGACTCGACGGCGCCCGTGCCGTGAAGAAGGGATTCATCACCGGCAAGACCCTCATCAACCTGGATGATGAAGATGAAGGCTATTTCTGCGTAGGCTGTGCCGGTGGCATGGACACGATCGGTACGTTCCGGTACCGGACGCAGAAACTTCCCAAGGGCGTTGTTGCCGTGAAATTCACCATCGGCGGCGGCCAGGGCGGTCACAGCGGCGAAGACATCGGCAAGGGCCGTATGAACGGCGTGCAGCAAGTCGCCCGTTTCGCCTGCGAAGCCTGGAAATACCACGTGGAATTGTGTGAGATCGCTGCCGGCAACAAGCGCAATGCCATCGCCCGCAGCGGGGAAGTGGTCCTGGCCATCCCGGCCCGCAACGTCAAACGGGTCGTGGCGCTGTTCGACCAGTTTGCCGCCCGTCTGAAAGCGGAATATGCCGTCAACGATTCGGGCCTCACCTTCAAGCATGCCCAGGTCGCCGGGAAGACGTCGGCCATCGATTCGGATACGGCGCTTTGCGTCATCCGCGCCCTGATCGCCATCCCGCACGGTGTCATCGCCATGAGCGCCGACATCCCGGATCTGATCGAGACCTCCACCAACCTGGCCTCCGTCAAGATGATGGAAGGTCGCAGGATCGTGGTCGGTACGATGCAGCGCAGCTCGGTCAACAGCCAGCGGATCTTCCTCTCGCAGCGGATTGCAGCCGTACTTGAGCTTGCAGGCGCAAAGGTTAAACATTCTGATGGTTATCCGGGCTGGAAACCCAATATGGAATCGCACGTCAAGGATGTCTGCGTAGCTTCCTACAAGCACCTCTTCGGCCGCGAACCCGTGGTGCGTGCCATCCACGCCGGCCTCGAATGCGGCCTGTTTACGGAAAAGTTCCCCGATATGGACATGATCGCCTTCGGTCCGACGCTCCGCGGCGTCCACGCCCCGGGCGAACGCCTCGACCTGGCCTCCCTCGACCGTTTCTGGGCCGTCCTGCTCGATGTCCTGAAAAACCTGTAAGCCATGCCCAGAGTCATCGCTCCTTCCATGCTCTCGGCCGATTTCGGCCATCTCGAGCGCGATTGCCGGATGGTGAACCGCAGCGTGGCCGGCTGGTTCCATCTCGACATCATGGATGGCATGTTCGTCCCGAATATCTCCTTCGGTTTCCCCGTCTGCAAGGCTATCGCGCAGGTGGCGGAAAAACCGCTCGACGCCCATCTGATGATTGTCGAGCCCTGGCGCTACATCGAGCGTTTCGCAGCGCTTGGCGTGAAGTACCTGAGCGTTCACTATGAGGCTTGTAGCGACCGCCACCTCAAGGAATGTATCAAACTCATCCACGACTGCGGAATGGGCGCCGGCATCGCCATCAATCCCGAGACGCCTGTGGAGGTGCTGATCCCGTATCTCCGTCAGATCGAATACGTGGTGGTGATGGGTGTGCATCCCGGCTACAGCGGTCAGAAATACATTCCCGAAACCACCGAGAAAGTCGCCGTACTGGCCGAGATGATCGCGGGTGCCGAAGCCGACTGTTTCATCCAGGTCGACGGCGGCGTCAGCACGGCCAACATCGCCGAACTCGAACGGCTGGGCGCCGGCGTCTTCGTCGCCGGCTCCGCCACCTTCTCCTCCGACGACCCGCTTTCCGCCATCAAGGCCCTCAAAACGGTCTAGCGGAGCGCGTGGCTAGAGGATGTACTTGATCTCCTTGAAGCCGTAGGCGTGCAGTGTGCCGTCGCGGTGCTCCAGCAACAGCCGGGCGCTGTTGTCGATGCCCAGGATCCGGGCCTCGATGCGGCGCCCGGTCCTGTGTTCCGTGGGGATGTCGTTGGCCGGCATTTCCTCGAAGGCATGCCACTGGCCGCGGCGGTAGAGTTTTTCCAGATACAGGGCATCGAAGCCGTTGCGGGCGTAGGGGGATTCCAGACGGTCGCAGTAGCTGAAAATGCTTGCGAGCAGGCGGGGGAGTTCTTCCTTCACATCGAATGTCTTGCCTGTCTCCAGACTGAGCGAAGTGGGGTTGGGGATCGAAGGGTCGAATTCTTTCTGGTTGAGATTCAGCCCGATACCTGCGATGGAGGCGGCGATGTGTCCTTCCGAAAGCGTATTCTCGATCAGCGTGCCGCAGATCTTCCGGTCGCCGGCGTAGATGTCGTTGGGCCATTTGATGGAGGCCTTCAAGCCGTGGTCTTTCAGGTAGTCGAGCAGGCCCAGGGCGACGATCTGCGAGAGGATGAACTGGTCGGCTACGGAGAGGAAGACGGGTTTGAGCAGGAGGGAGAAGGTCAGGTTCTCACCCGGGCGGCTTTCCCAGCGGTTGCCTTTCTGACCGCGTCCGGCCGTCTGGAAAAGGGCGGCATAGACGCTGCGGTCGGGGAGGGATTCCCGGTCTTTCATCAGCTGCGTATTGGTCGAATCGACCGTGTCGAACCATCGGATGGAATCTGCCATATTTTCAGTCGGCTTGGATGGCCGGATATTTGCAAGAATATTGTATATTTGTAAGATTAATTCCGTGCAAAGATAATTCAATTTTGATGAAGATGAAGAGTGAAGTCGGCGTAATCGCCGAGGCTATGCTGGAGAAAAAGGCCCAGGACGTCGTGTCGCTGGACCTGACCCGGATCGGGACCGCCATCGCGGACCATTTCGTAATCTGCAACGCCGATTCGACGACGCAGGTCGTCGCCATTTCAGACTATGTGGAAGAGATGATGGAAAAGCATTTCGACCGCAGCGTCCTGCGCAAGCAGGGGCGGGAGAACGCATTCTGGATCATCCTGGACTACAGTGATATCGTCGTCCATATCTTCCTGACGGACCAGCGCCTGTTCTACCGTCTGGAAGACCTCTGGGCCGATGCCGTGAAAACCACCTATTCAGATCAAGCGTAATGGAAGACAAGAACAAACGGCCTTTCGGCCCGCAAGACGGGGGCCAGCAGCGTGACCGCCAGCCCCGCCGCCGCGGTTTCAGCTGGTTTTCGATGATCTACCTGTTCCTGCTGCTCGGCCTGGTCTATATGTGGTCGTCCACGGGGACAGCCAATCCGCTCAAGAAGGAGTGGCTCGACGTGAAGGAGACCCTCCTGGTCAGCGGCGACGTAGAGAAACTCGTCTACGTCCGCAACGAGCACAAGGGCGAGATCTATCTCAAACAGGGGGCCCTCGACAAGTACAAGAATCTCTACGGCGGCCGTGAGCCCAAAGGCGGTCCGCATTTCTATTTCCTGGTTTCAGAGAAGTTCGACGCGGAAGAACAGCTCGATACCCTGGTCGAATCGCTTCCCGGGGACAAACAGTTCAAGGTCGTCGTCGAGGAACACAAGAGCTACTGGGGCCCGATCATCGAGTGGATCCTCTTCCCGCTGATGCTCCTGCTGATGTTCTTCGTGTTCATGCGGCCGATGCGCAATATGGGCGGCGGAGCCGGCGGCGGCATCTTCAACGTGGGCAAGTCGCAGGCGAAACTCTACGAGAAGTCCAACAACGTGAAGGTCACCTTCAAGGATGTGGCCGGCATGGAGGAAGCCAAGGTGGAGATCAAGGAGATCGTGGATTTCCTGAAGAATCCCAAGAAATATACCGCCCTGGGCGGCAAGATCCCCAAGGGCGCGCTGCTGGTCGGCCCTCCGGGCACCGGCAAGACCCTGCTCGCCAAGGCCGTGGCCGGCGAAGCGGAGGTTCCGTTCTTCTCGATGTCGGGCTCCGACTTCGTGGAGATGTTCGTAGGTGTGGGCGCCTCGCGTGTCCGCGACCTCTTCCGCCAGGCCAAGGAGAAGGCCCCCTGCATCGTCTTTATCGACGAGATCGACGCCGTGGGACGCGCCCGCAGCAAGAATGCCGGCTTTACCTCGAACGACGAACGGGAGAACACCCTCAACCAGCTGCTTACCGAAATGGACGGTTTCGGCTCCAATTCGGGCGTCATCATCCTGGCGGCTACCAACCGCGCCGACATCCTCGACAAGGCGCTGATGCGCGCCGGCCGTTTCGACCGGCAGATCCACGTCGACCTGCCTGAGCTCCGGGAACGTCTGGAAATCTTCAAGGTGCATCTGCGGGGCATCAAGCTCGCCCCCGGCTTCCAGATCGATTTCCTGGCCAAGCAGACCCCGGGTTTCAGCGGTGCCGACATCGCCAATGTATGCAACGAAGCGGCCCTGATCGCCGCCCGCAAGAACAAGGACGTGGTGGAGAAACAGGACTTCCTCGACGCCATCGACCGCATTGTCGGCGGCCTGGAGCGCAAGAGCAAGATCATCACGGCCGAAGAGAAGAATACGATCGCCCACCACGAGGCGGGCCACGCCACGGTCAGCTGGCTGCTGCCCAACGCCAATCCGCTGCTGAAGGTGACCATCATCCCGCGCGGCCAGAGCCTGGGCGCCGCCTGGTACCTGCCTGAAGAGCGCCAGCTCACCACTACCGAGCAGATGATGGACGAGATGGCCGCAACCATCGGCGGCCGCGTCGCCGAAGAAATCGTCAACGGCCGCATCTCCACCGGCGCGCTCAGCGACTTGGAGAAGCTCACCAAACAGGCCTACGCCATGGTGACTTATTTCGGCATGAGCGAGAAAGTGGGCAACCTCTCGTACTATGATTCCACGGGCAGCCGCGACATGGCATTCAGCAAGCCCTACAGCGAGAAGACCGCCGAACTGATCGACGACGAGGTGAAGCGCCTCATCGAGCAAGCCCACGCAACGGCGCTGCAGGTGCTGACCGAAAACCGCGAAGGTTTCGAAAAGCTGGCGCAGCTGCTGCTCGAACGCGAAGTCGTGTTCTCGGAAGACCTGGAAAACATTTTCGGTCCCCGCAAGGGCGGGGTCGATCCCAACAAGATGCTGCGCGAGGAGGCTTGAATCATGGGGAAGGGGACACTCTGGAAAAGGACGGTCAGCGGGGTTTTGTTCCTCGTCGTGGTCATCGGGTGCATGCTGTCGCCCTGGGGCATCCTCGCCTTCGTAAGCCTGCTTTCCGTGCTGCTTTCCCACGAATTCTACCGGATGACGGTCGACCGCAAATACCGCAAGGAGATGGTCTGCGTGAGCCTGGGCTCGCTCGTGACGTTGGTCCTGCTCTGGTGCCATTTCCAGTTCGGTCTTGACGCGAAATATGCGATGCTCGGCTTCCTCCCTGTGGCGGCTGCCAGCATCATCCTGCTCTTCGACGCGGCTCCGACGCACGATTTTCCGACTGCGGTCTATTTCCCGCTGGTCTATGTCACCCTGCCGCTGGCGGCCCTGCTGATGCTGGCCTATCCTTGCGGCAACTTCGGCTGGCGTCTGCTGCTGGGCCTGTTCGTCCTCCTGTGGCTCTGCGACATCGGCGCCTATCTCGTGGGTATGGCTTTCGGCCAGCGTCCGAACAGCCGCAAATTGTTCCCTGCGCTCTCGCCCAAGAAATCCTGGATCGGCGTGGTCGGGGGGACACTTTTCACCTTCCTGGCTGCCTGGGGCGTCCATGCCACCTTCGGCGCTGCGGTCCTTCCGCTGGCGCACTGGCTGGCGCTCGCCCTGCTCGTGGCGGTATTCAGCGTACCGGGTGATCTGTTCGAGTCGCTCATCAAGCGGCACGCCCAGGTCAAAGATGCCGGCCAGCTGATTCCCGGTCACGGCGGGCTGCTCGACCGCTTCGACGACGTTCTCCTGGTCGTTCCCATCGTGGCCATCTACCTGAAACTGTTCTCCCTGATATGAAACTCGACAAGAACACCTATGGCACCGTCGTGCTGATCTACGTGCTCTCCGCCGTGGGCATTTTCCTTTCGCTGCGCTTTATCCCCCAGTGGTGGATCAAGTGGCCGCTCTCGCTCTTCCTGCTCTGGCTCAGCGGCTGGCAGACCTATTTCCACATGGTGCCCGACCGCAAGCCCGTCGGCTCCGACCATCTGGTGTCGGCGGTTTCCGACGGCAAGATCGTCCGGGTGGAGGAAGTCTTCGATCCGGTCTATCTCAAACGGAATGTCCTGATGATTTCCGTGTATATGGATTTCTGGGACCTGCACGCCAACTTCTGGCCGGTGACCGGAACGGTCTCTTTCGCGGAGTATTTCCCCGGGCGGCATTTCCTGGCCTTCAAGCCCAAGGCTTCGGAGGAGAACGAGCATTCCTGCACGGTCATCCGTACCCCTGAAGGCAAGGAAGTCCTCTTCAAGCAACTGGCCGGCAGCGTTGCGCGCCGCATCGTATGCTATGCCCGTAACGGGATGGAAGTCCGTGCCGGCGAGCAGTGCGGCATCATCAAGTTCGGTTCCCGCATCGATTATTACCTTCCCTGCGACGCCCGGGTCCGGGTGAAAGTGGGAGACCTGGTGAAGGCTGTCTCCACCATCATCGCTGAAATATGAAAAAAAGTCCCGTCCTTTTCCTGGCGGCGGTCGTGGCCTTGTTCCTGGCCGGCGGTTCCGCCACTGCCCAGCATTATGTGCCCACGCCTGAAAACCTTGCGCAGCGGGCTGATTTCCAACAACATCGACTCGGCATCTTCCTGCACTGGGGTATCTATGCCACTTATGCACAAGGGGAATGGTATCTCCAGACGGCCGGCCTGAACAAGGACGATTATGCCGTAGCCGCCCAGAGCTTCAATCCCGTCAAGTTCGATGCGGCTGCCTGGGCGCGGGCCTTCAAGGAGGCCGGTGCAGGGTACGTCACGCTTACTTCGCGGCATCACGACGGCTTTTCGATGTTCCGGACGGCAGCTACGGACTACGACATCCTGGACGCCACGCCGTTCGGCAGGGATATCGTGGCCGAACTGGCCGCTGCCTGCGAGGCGGAAGGGCTGCGCTACCATCTCTACTACTCGACCCTCGACTGGATCCGGGAAGACTATCCGCAGGGCAGTTCAGGCCTCAAGACGGGCCGCAAGGGCGACCGGCAGGACTATAACCACTATTTCGAATTCATGAAGACGCAGGTCCGGGAGCTGATCACGCAATACCCGAATCTCGGTGCACTGTGGTTCGACGGCATCTGGGACCACGACGGGGATGCTGATTTCGACTGGCGCATGCCGGAGTTCTATGCCTACATCCACAGCCTGAAACCGGAACTGCTCATCGGCAACAACCACCACAAGACCCCGTTCGAAGGGGAGGACTTCCAGATGTTCGAACGCGACCTGCCCGGCGAGAATACGGCCGGTTATTCGGCCGGCCAGGGCATCAGCTCGCTGCCGCTGGAGATGTGCCAGACGATGAACAGTTCGTGGGGCTACCGGATCGAGGACCCGTGGTACAAGAGCGTGAAGGAGCTGGTGCAGCTTCTGGTACGTGCGGCCGCCAAGGGATCGAACCTGCTGCTCAACATCGGCCCGCAAGCGAACGGAGAACTGCCGCACCAGGCGCTCGACCGTCTCGCGGGAATCGGTGTCTGGATGCGTAGCCACGCCGTCTCTGTCGACGGCACGACAGCTACTTCCGTCCCTGAGCAGGCCTGGGGCGTTACGACACGCAATGCGGAATCCCTGTTCCTGCATATCCTTTCGCCGGAAGTGCTGCCGCAGCGTGGCGGCCTGTGCAAAGTCGTCCTGCCGCTGCCCGAGGGGATGAAACCGGCCCGCAAAGGCGCGGTGGCCCTGCTTGTCTCAGGCGAAAAACTCGATTATGAAGTGTCGAAAGACGGCTTCCTGACGGTGGCCGTTCCGGCCGCCGCCCTGGAAGAAATCGATACGGTCGTTGTTGTCCGCTAAGCGTTAGCGAGTTCCGTTTCCCGGTGGGAAGCTCCCAGTCGGGCCTCGACGACATTGATGATGTAGTCGCCGGCCTTCTCGGCTTCGTTGACCAGGTCCATGTAGATGCTGCCGCTGTCGTAGCTGTAGACGTGCGTGTCGACGTTGCGCAGGTTCTCGTCCTTGAGCGCGTCGCGGCAGGCGTTGATCTGGGCTTCGATCTCTTCCGAGGGACGGAAATCGAAGTCTTCGCGCCGGCCGTTGAGCATTTCGAGCATCCGGGCGCCGGCCTTCTGGGCCAGGTGAAGCATCTGCCGGATGCCGTCTTCCTGCTGCTCGGTGAAATCGATCTTGGCCTCGTGCTTGCGGCGGATGACCCGGGCCATGTTGTAGCCCGCGTCGCCGATGCTCTCCAGCTCGCCGATCTGGCGCAGCATGGCGCGGATCTTATCCTTGGTATCGTCGCTCAAGTGAGCGGAACCCACCTGGCCGAGGTACTTGCCGATCTCGTTCTCCATGTTGTCGCTGATCTGCTCGTATTTCTCGATCCGTTCGAAGAGTTTCTTGAAGGCAGCCTCGTCGGTCGTGCTGTAGAGGTCCTTGACCATATCGGACATCCGCATCATCCGCTCGCCGAAGACGGCGATTTCCTTCTGGGCCTGGAGCACCGAGATTTCCGGCGTCTTCATCAGACCGCCCTTGATGTACTTCAGACGGAATTCCTCTTCCTCCTCGCTCTGCTTCGGCTTGATGATCTTGCAGACGAATTTTTCGATCTGCGGGATGAACCAGATCAGGATGAGGGTATTGGTCACGTTGAAAGCGGTATGGAACATCGCCAGGGCGAAGGAAAGCTGGGTAGGGGTCTGCGTATCGGCCGTCGGGTCGAGGCCCACGATGCGGCAGATCATCCGCACGAAGGGGAAGAAGCAGCAGAGAATCCAGATTACGCCGAATACGTTGAACAGCAGGTGGGCCAGGGCGGCGCGGCGGGCCTGCGTGTTGGCCGACATCGCGGCGATGTTGGCGGTAAGCGTGGTACCGATGTTTTCACCCATGACCAGCGCGATACCCTGATAGATGGAGATGGCGCCCGAGGCGCAGAGCACCATCGTGATGGCCATCAGCGCTGCGGACGACTGGGCGATGAAGGTCAGGATCGTACCGATGAGCAGGAAGAGCAGGATCGTGCCGTAGTTCGTCTTGAAGCTGGCGAAGAAATTGACGACGGCCGGATTGCTGGCCAGGTCCATCTCCGTGCCTGTCTGCTTGAGCATGCCCAGGGCGAAGAGCAGGAAGGAAAGACCGAAGAGGAAATCGCCCAGGTAACGGTGTTTTCCGGTCTGGATCAGGATGATGCCGGCCAGGAAAGCCGGCCATACCATATTGATGATGTTGAACGAGAAACCGGCCGACATGATCCAGGCCGAGAGCGTGGTGCCGATGTTGGCACCCATGATGATCGAAATGGCCTGTGCCAGGGTGAGGAGGGCGGCGTTGACAAAGGAGACCGTCATAACCGTCGTTGCGGCAGAAGACTGGACAGCCACGGTTACCAGGGCGCCGGTCGCTACGCCCGTGAAGCGGTTGGTGGTCATGGCGCCGAGGAGGTGGCGCAGTTGCGGTCCCGCCATTTTCTGGAGTGCCTCGCTCATCACCTTCATACCGTACATCAAGAGGGCGATGGACCCCAGCAGTTTCAAAGCTATCAACATACTTTTTCCGAAATTTGCGCAAATTTACGGAAGGGGAAGAAAAAATGCAAGAAAAAAGGACGGTCTTTCGGCCGTCCTTTTATTTGTAGCGCAAGTCGGTTATGCCTGTTCGATGGCACCCATCGGGCAGACGCCGGCGCAAGTACCGCAGTCGACGCAAGCGTTCGGGTCAATCTTGTAGATGTCACCGGCGGAGATGGCTCCAACCGGGCATTCATCGATGCAAGTGCCGCAAGCAGCGCAGTTTTCAGTGATTTTGTAAGCCATTTTTATAAAAGTTTAAGTGTGTTGATCGAATTCGTTGGCAAAGATAATACCAATTTTGATTAATACCCAAAAATTTCGTCGGTCGATACCTGTTTGATCTTTCCGTAGTTGCCGAGGGCCTTCAGGTCGAGGTCGCCCTTGCGGCCGAGGATGCCGATGGTGTAGGGCTTGTCCTTGACATATTCCTGCTGGAACTTGACCACGTCGTCGAGGGTGAGGGCGGGGACTTTCTCGTAGATGACCTTGTTGAGGTCGTAGTCGAGACCGCGCTTCTGGGCGGCGAGATACGAACGCAGGACGCTGCCCTTGACGGTGCGGGCCGTACGGATGTTCGACAGGATCGACTCCTTGGCGATGTTGAAGGCGTTCTCGGAGACGGGCATGTTGTTGATGATCTCGTCGAAGGCGCCCAGGGCGTCGATCAGCTTGTCGTTCTGGGTGCCGATGGTGTAGGTGAACACCGACGGGTGGTTCAGGTCGTTCGGAATCGCGTAGTTGGCGCGGGCACTGTAGGCCAGGCCGCGGGCCTCGCGGATCTCCTGGAAGACGATGGAGTTCATGCCGCCGCCGAAGTACTCGTTGTAGAGGCGGATGATCGGCGCGGTCTCCACGTTGAACGGCAGTTCCGTGTTGTGGATGGCGATGAGGCTGAGCTGGTTGGCGTCGTAAGGAGCCAGGACGACCTGGTTGTCCTTGGTCGGCATGTAAGAGAACGGGTCGCCCTTGACGACGGGGTTGAGCGTCTCGGGAATCTGGTGGTTCTTGTCGATGGCCTTGACGATCTCGGCTTCGGCGAGCGGGCCGTAGTAGAGCACCTTGTGCTCATTGTCGAAGATGTGGTGGATCTTCTCGAGCAGGGTCTCGTCGGAAAGCTGCATCAGTTCGGCGGAAGAGAGGATGTTGGTCTGCGGGTTCTTCGGGCCGTAGAGGGTGTAGGCCTGCATCTGCTGGCTGTTGGCACGCTGGTTGAGTTTGGCGTTGCGGCGCTCATAGAGGGTGTTGAACTTGAGCATCTGCAGGGCTTCGGGGTTGGCTTTCGCATTGGCGATCACCTTCTCGGCCAGCGCCAGGGCTTCTTCCATGTTCTCGGCAAGGCCGCTCACGTACACCTGGGTCTCTTCACCTCCGCAGCTGACGCGCATGCTGCAGGCCAGTTTGTAGAAGGCTTTCTGGACTTCTTCCGGGGTCATGTCGTCGGTGCCCAGGAACGAGAGATAGTTGGCAGCGAAGGGCATCACCTTGTCGGCATAGCTGCCGGTTTCGAAGAGATAGGTGAGCTCGAAGATGCCGTTGGTCACGTTCTGCTTGTAGAGCACGGGAATGCCGTTCTTGGCGCTGAGGATCGACATGTCTTTCTGGTAGTCCACGAACACGGGTTCGATGGGCGTGACGGTCGAGGCCTGGATGTCCTTCAGGAACTGGCTGGCATTGTCGCGGTTCATCACGATCGGGGTGATGGCCGGCTTGGCGATGCGGGTGTCGGTCGGGTCGGGCTGCTCGAGCTTGTTGATCTGCACGTAGTTGTCCTTGAAGTGCTCGTTGGCGAAGGCCACCAGGTCGTCCTTGGTGATCTTGGAGAGTTCGTCGATCTCGTGGACGAAGTCCTTCCATTCGATGTCGTTGATGAAGCAGTTCACTTCGGCGCGGACCAAGGCGCGGGAGTTGTCGCACTGACGCATGAACTGGAGTTTGGCGTTGTTGATGATCGCCGTCAGGAGATCCTCGTCGAATTCACCCTTCTTGACCTTCTCGATCTCGGCCAGGGCGATGTCCTTGACCTCGTCGAGGCTCTGGCCCTGCAGCGGCTCGGCCATGATCAGGAAGGCGGAGTAGTCGGCCATCGTCTCGGCCATGGCCATCATGCCGAGGGTCTTCTGCTGCTGGTTCACGTCGAGGTCGATCAGGCCGGCCTTGCCGTTGGTGAGGATCGAGCTGATCAGGTCGATGTACTTGGTCTCGGGGCTGTTGGCACCCGGGAAGCGCCAGGCCATCAGCAGGCTGGGCGACTCGAGACCGAGGACGTCCTTGACGATGGGGGCGGTGATGGGATCTTCGGGTTCGAAGGCCATCTTCTTGAGGTTCGGGTTGGGTTTGAGCTGGCCGAAATACTTGTCGATGACCTTGATGGTCTCGTCGGGGTTGAAGTCGCCGACCAGGCAGACGGCCATGTTGTTGGGCACGTACCACTGGTCGTGGTATTTCTTCACGTTGGTGATCGACGGGTTCTTCAGATGGTCGCCCCAGCCGATGACCGGGGTATGGTAGGGGTGTTTCGGGAACAGGGCGGCGAAGGCTGCTTCCTGCACTTTCTCCTGGTCCATCACAGCGTACATGTTGTACTCCTCATAGATGGTCTCCAGCTCGGTGTGGAATCCGCGGAGCACGCAGTTGGCGAAACGGTCGGCCTGGATCTTGGCCCAGTTCTCGACCTGGTTCGACGGGATATTCTCGGTGTAGCAGGTCACGTCGTTGGACGTGTAGGCGTTGGTACCGCGTCCGCCGATGGCGGCCATCAGCTTGTCATATTCGTTGGGGATGGCGATCTTGGAGGCCTCATAGGAGATCGAGTCGATCTGGTGGTAGATGGCCTTGCGCTGCTCGGGATCGGTGGTCTTGCGGTAGACTTCGAACAGCTGCTCGATCTGGTCGAGGAGCGGCTTCTCCTTGGCATAGTCCTGGGTGCCGAACTGCTCGGTGCCCTTGAACATCAGGTGTTCGAAATAGTGGGCGAGGCCGGTGGTCTCCTGCGGGTCGTTCTTGCTGCCGACCTTGACGGCCACGTGGGCGTCGATGCGCGGTTCGTCCTTGTTGACGATCATGTAAACTTTCAGGCCGTTGTCGAGGGTGTAGATCCGCGCTGCGGTGGGATCGCCTTTGACGGTCTCGTACTTGTACTTGCTGCAACCGGCCAGGGAAAGGACGAGGACGGCTGCCAACATGAGGTTGAGGAAACGTTTCATAACGGTTGGCTTGATTTATGTAATTTTGGAACAAAAGTAATCAAACAAATGGTATCTTTGCACAAATAATTTGAAAATGAAGAAATACATTATACTGTTAGCTGCTATGGTGCTCTCTGTAGCAGGACTTTCCGCCCAGGACTTCTACAAGGAGGCGGATGTCATCCGTTTCGACCGGAAAGTCCACGATTTCGGTGACGTGCTGATCGCCGAAGGCCCCGTGAGCTGCATCTTCACTTTCACGAACATCGGCAAGGCGCCGCTGGTCATCCACAACGTCATCTCCTCCTGCGGCTGCACGACACCCGAATGGACCCGCGAGCCGGTCAAGCCCGGCGCCACGGGCACCATCCAGGCCACGTTCAGCAACGACCAGGGTCCGTATCCCTTCGACAAGACGCTGACGGTCTATGTGGGTGTCGGCTCTTCGAGCCTCGACCGGCCGGTGCTGCTGCGCCTGCGGGGCGTCTCGCACGAGCAGAAGAAAGACCTCGACGAGCTCTTCACGACCCATATCGGCAACCTGGGCCTTCGCAAGACCGAAGTCTCCATCGGCTACATCGACCAGGGAGTGGTCAAGTCCGACCAGATGCAGGTGGCCAACCTTTCGAAAGGCGAACTTACCGTCGCGACGGCTTCCGTCACGCCCGGCCTGACCGTCACGGTCACGCCGAACCCGATCCCGGCCCGCAGCATGGCCCGCCTCACCTATACGGTCAATCCCGCCGAGATGGGCCGCACCGCCTGGGGACGCCAGCAGTATGATGCTACCTTCCGGCTTAATGGCAGGGACTATTCAGACAAATTGTCAGTCTCGGGCGTCATCAAGGACAACTTTGAAAAACTTTCCAAAGAAGAGATCGAGCGGGCCGGCATTCCGGTGGTCGACCGCAGCTACTTCGAATTCGGCGAAGTGAAGAAAGGCGCGGCGGTCAACGCGACCTACAGCATCCGCAACAAAGGCAAGAACCCGCTCACGATCCATCACATCGACGGACGCGGCAACGCGCCGGAGGTCCAGACCAAACTGCCGCTTACCATCAAGCCCGGCGGAAAAGCCGAGGTGAAGGTCAAACTCGATACCGGTGCGCTGGATTACCAGGGCGAGGTGATCGAGGTCCTGACCGTCATCACCGACGCACCCTCCAAACCTATCCTTAACTTATTCATTACCGGAAACGTAAAGTAACGACATGGCCATCGACAAATCGCATCAGGGAGATTTCTTCGACGACTATCATAACGAAGATTCGAGTCTGGTCATCAACCACGGGGTAAAACAGCCCCCGATCGTCAACCCCTATCTCAAGAAAGTATTCAAGAAACGTCCCGCCATCAAGACGGCGGACGAATATATGGAAGGCATCGAGCGCGGCGACACCACCGTGCTGAGCCAGGCCATCACGCTGGTGGAGAGCGCACTGCCCGAACACCGCGCCGTGGCGCAGCAGATCATCCAGCGCTGCCAGGCCCTTTCCAATGAAAAAGAGACGATGCGCATCGGCATCACGGGCGTGCCCGGTGCCGGCAAGAGCACCTTCATCGAGGCGTTCGGTTCGTACCTGACCTCGGAGGGACACCGCCTCGCCGTGCTGGCCATCGACCCGAGCTCGGAAAAGAGCAAAGGCAGCATCCTGGGCGACAAGACCCGGATGGAGACGCTCTGCCACGATCCCAAGGCTTTCATCCGCCCCAGCCCGAGTGCAGGCTCGCTGGGCGGTGTGGCCCGCAAGACCCGTGAGACCGTGCTCCTGTGCGAGGCGGCCGGTTTCGATGTGGTTTTCATCGAAACGGTGGGTGTGGGCCAGAGCGAGACGGCCGTCCATTCGATGAGCGATTTCTTCCTGCTACTGATGCTTTCGGGTGCCGGCGACGACCTGCAGGGCATCAAACGCGGCATCATGGAGATGTCCGACCTGATCGCCATCACCAAGGCAGACGGCACCAACGTGGAGAAAGCCCAGATGGCCCGTGCGCTTTATGCCAACGCCCTCCATCTGTTCCCGCCCACCGAGTCGGGCTGGACGCCGACGGCCGTCACTTCCTCGGCTGTCACCAAGGAAGGCCTTCCCGAAATCCTGAAACTGATCGAATCGTATTTCGCGCTGGTCAAAGGCAACGGCTTCTATCGCAAGAAGCGGCGCGAACAGGCGCGCTACTGGATGTATGAGAGCATCAACGAGAGCCTCAAGAACATGTTCTACGAGGACGAACGCATCGAGCGCCTGATCCCGGAATACGAGGAGGCCGTGCTGCGGGGCGATCTGGAGTCGTTCTCCGCCGCATCGGAACTCATTGACAAATACCAGAAAAAACTGTAACGACACAATATGGCAAATTTCCTGAAAAAACTATTCGGTACCAAGGCGGACCGCGACCTGAAGCAACTGACGCCCACGCTCAAGCTCATCCTGGCACAATACGAGCGCATCGATTCCCTGACCGATGACGACCTGAGAGCCGAGAGCGCCGCGCTGCGGGCGAAAGTCCGTGCCTATACGGCGGCGGAAGAGGAGAAAGTGGCGCAGATCCGCGAGCAGCTCGCCGACCCCGAGATGGAAGTCTCGCGCAAGGAGAAGCTGGCGACCGAACTCGACGAACTGGTAAAGACCATCGACAAGAAGATAGAAGAGATCCTCGACCAGGTGCTGCCCGAAGCCTTCGCCATCATGAAGTCTACGGCGCGCCGTTTCAAGGAGAATGAAAAGATCCGCGTCAAGGCAACGGATTTCGACCGTGACCTGAGCGCCTCCCACGACTTCGTCAATGTGGACGGCGACTATGCCGTGTGGCGGAATTCCTGGATGGCCGGCGGCAATATGATCACCTGGGACATGGTGCACTACGACGTGCAGCTGATCGGCGGCAGCGTGCTGCACCAGGGCAAGATCGCCGAGATGGCCACCGGTGAAGGCAAGACCCTCGTGGCTACGCTCCCGGTGTTCCTCAACGCACTGGCCGGCAAGGGCGTCCACGTGGTGACCGTCAACGACTACCTGTCGAAACGAGACTCCGAGTGGATGGGCCCGCTCTATATGTTCCACGGCCTGAGCGTCGACTGCATCGACAAGCATCAGCCCAGTACGGATGCGCGCCGCGCCGCCTACCAGGCCGACATCACCTTCGGTACGAACAACGAATTCGGCTTCGACTACCTGCGCGACAACATGGCCATCAACCCGAAAGACCTGGTCCAGCGCAAGCATCACTTCGCCATCGTCGATGAGGTGGACTCCGTGCTGATCGACGACGCCCGTACGCCGCTCATCATTTCGGGTCCCGTGGAGAAGGCGGGCGACGAGACGTTCATCCAGTACAAGCCGTATGTGGAGCGCCTCTACAACGCCCAGAAGAATTTCGTCAACCAGACCCTCAACGAAGCCAAGCGGCTCATCGCCGCGGGCGAGATTACCGACAAGGGTGAGATCCTGCTCCTCAGGGCGCACAAGGGTCTTCCGAAATATCCGCCGCTGATCAAGTACCTGAGCGAGCCGGGCATCAAGCAGATCCTGCAGAACGCCGAGAGCAAGATCATCCGCGCCGCCTTCCAGGACAAGGACATCGAGCAGCGCGTGGTGACCAACGAGCTGTATTTCGTCATCGACGAGCAACAGCGTTCCGTGGAGCTTACCGACAAGGGTAATGAAGTGCTGGCCGAGGCCGTGGGTGACAAGGATTTCTTCCTGATGCCGCGTCTGGGCGACGAGGTGGCCGCCATCGAGAAAGGCGAGGGGACTCCGGAGGAGAAACAGCGCCGCAAGGACGAACTCTATGCGAACTACTCGCTCAAGGCCGAGCGTATGCACACCGTCGACCAGCTGCTCAAGGCATACGCCATGTTCGCCAAGGACGTGGACTACGTGATCATCGACGGCAAGATCAAGATCGTCGACGAGGGCACCGGCCGTATCATGGAGGGCCGCCGCTGGAGCGACGGTCTGCACCAGGCTGTCGAGGCCAAGGAGAACGTGAAGGTCGAGGCGGCCACGCAGACCTTCGCTACCATCACCCTGCAGAACTATTTCCGCATGTACCACAAACTCTCCGGCATGACCGGTACGGCCGAGACCGAGGCCAAGGAGTTCTGGGACATCTACAAGCTCGACGTGGTGGTCATCCCGACCAACAGACCGGTTATCCGGCAGGACTTCAATGACCTGATCTACAAGACGAAGAAAGGCAAGTACGCCGCTGTGATCGACAAGATCCAGGAATACATCAAGCAGGGCCGTCCGGTTCTCGTGGGTACGACTTCGGTCGAGATCTCCGAACTCCTCAGCCGTATGCTGAAGCTGCGCGGCATCAAGCACCAGGTGCTGAATGCCAAGCAGCACGCCCGTGAGGCCGAGATCGTGGCCCATGCCGGCGAGCCTTCCACCGTGACCATCGCTACGAACATGGCAGGTCGTGGTACCGATATCAAGCTTACGCCGGAAGTCAAGGAGGCGGGCGGTCTGGCCATCATCGGCACGGAGCGGCACGACAGCCGCCGCGTGGACCGTCAGCTCCGCGGCCGAAGCGGCCGTCAGGGCGACCCGGGCAGTTCCATTTTCTACGTGTCGCTGGAGGACGACCTGATGCGTATCTTCGGTAGCGAGCGCATCTCGAGCATCGTCGACCGTATGGGTATGGCCGAGAACGAGGCACTGGAAGCCTCGATGCTCTCGGGCGCCATCGAGCGCGCCCAGCGCAAGGTCGAGGAGAATGACTTCGGCACCCGTAAGCGCCTGGTGGACTACGACGACGTGATGAACAACCAGCGCGAGGTGGTGTACACCAAGCGCCGCAGCGCCCTGACCGGTGAACGCATCGACGTGGACGTGCTCAACATGGCCACGGACTACTGCGAGATGTTCGTCGAGCAGAACAAGGACCTCGACTTCGAGGATTTCCGCGAGCAGCTCCGCCAGACCCTCTCGGTGGAACCCGACTTCGACGAAGCGTTCTATGAGCATGCCAAGAAGCCGCAGCTGGTGGAGAAACTCCAGGAAGATATCCTGGCCGTCCAGCAGCGCCGCTTCGACACCCTGGTCGAGCGGGCCTGGCCGATCATCAAATATGTCTATGAGACCAAGCGTATGTTCTACCAGAACATCGCCATCCCCGTAACCGACGGCCGGATGGTCTACACCGTGCTGGTCGACCTGAAGAAAGCCTACGAAAGCAAGGGTCGCGAAGTGATCCGTGCGGTTGAAAAGACCATCACCCTGCGCGTCATCGACGACTACTGGAAGAACCACCTCCGTGAGATGGACGACCTCAAGCAGTCGGTCCAGAACGCGGCCTACGAGCAGAAAGACCCGATCGTGGTCTACAAGAGCGAGAGTTACAATCTCTTCATCACGATGCTCGAGAACCTGAGCAAGGACGTGCTGGCTTTCCTGCTCCGTGCGCAGATCTTCCTGCGTCAGGAACAGGAGCCGCAGGACGTGGTGACGGAAGGTCACGAGAAGCGTTCCGACATGAGCCGGATGCAGACCAGCCGTCCCGACTTGCTGACCAACAGTTCGGAGCCCAAGACGCAGGCTCCGATCCACGTGGAGAAGAAGGTCGGCCGCAACGATCCCTGCCCCTGCGGCAGCGGCAAGAAATACAAGAACTGTCACGGCAAAGAAGCATAAACTGCGATGAATCGCTTAGCTTGCAGGTATAGTCTCAAAAACCTTCGCTTCGCTCATCCCTCCCAGCTTCGCTGGGCCCCTCCCATTCACACGGCCATGGGCGGCCATGGGTTTTTGATCCTATACCTGACGCGCTTTTAAGCGATTCATTCCATAGACTGTTATAGATAGTAGATTGATATATTATGAAATACGATGTAATCGTCATCGGCGCGGGCCCGGGGGGGTACGTGGCCGCTATCCGGGCGGCGCAGCTCGGGTTCAATACTGCAGTTGTCGAACGGAGTGAGCTGGGCGGAATCTGCCTCAACTGGGGCTGCATCCCGACCAAGGCGCTGCTCAAGAGCGCCCAGGCGTTGCATTACGCGGAGCGTGGGGCTGATTACGGCTTTACGGCTGAATGCGTGAAGCCGGACCTGGCCGCCATCGTCGCGCGCAGCCGCGGCGTCTCCGCCACGATGAACAAGGGCGTGGAATACCTTTTCAAGAAAAACAAGGTGACCGTCCTCAAGGGCACCGGAAAAGTGCTTCCCGGCAAGCAGGTGAGCGTGATGAATATGGAAGGTGTCACGGAAGTGTACGGTGCCGACCACATCATCCTGGCCACGGGTTCGCATCCGGCCGAACTGCCGTTTGCGCCCATCGACGGCGAAAAGATCTGGTGCTACTACCAGGCGCTCGTGCCTGAAGCGCTGCCCAAGTCGCTGGCTGTCATCGGCAGCGGTGCCATCGGCAGCGAGTTCGCGTTCTTCTACCGTTCGCTCGGCGTCGAGGTGACGATCATCGAGTTCATGGACCGCGTGCTGCCTATCGAAGACGACGATACCTGCGCCCAGATCAGCCGCAGCTTCCGCAAGGCGGGCATCAAGGTGATGGTTTCGTCTTCGGTGAAGAGCGTCGATACGACCGGTGAGCTTTGCCGCCTGACGGTCGAGACCAAGAAAGGGGAGGAGATCGTAGAGGCCGAGAAGGTTCTCTCCGCTGTCGGCGTCCGGCCGAATACTGAGAACCTGGGTCTCGAGGAACTCGGCATCGAGCTCAACCGGGGAAAGATTCCTGTGGATACCTACTATAAGACTACGGCAGAGGGCGTGTATGCCATCGGCGACATCATCGCCACGCCTGCTCTCGCCCACGTGGCTTCAGCGGAGGCCATCTGCTGCGTCGAGGCGATTGCCGGACTCAATCCCGAACCGGTGAACTACGACAACATCCCGGGCTGCACCTACATCACGCCGGAAGTCGCCTCGGTCGGTATGACGGAGCGCAAGGCGAAGGAACTGGGCATCGAATATCGTGTCGGCAAGTTCCCGTTCACGGCATCCGGCAAGGCCACGGCCGCCGGCGCACGCGACGGTTTCGTGAAGCTGGTGGTCGACGCTGCGACCGACAAGGTGCTCGGCGCGCATCTGGTAGGTGACAACGTCTCGGAAATGGTCGGCGGCATCGTCGCGGCCCGCAATCTGGGCATCACGGCCAAACAGCTGGCCGGTTCGATGTTCCCGCACCCCACGATGAGCGAAGCGCTCATGGAAGCGGCCGCCGCCGTCCACGGCGAAGCTATTCATATCTAACGTCCGTCATGCCGGGCTTGCCCCTCTCGTCATGCCGGGCTTGACCCGGCATCTTTTCGCCAAACTGCCGCAAACCCAACGGCCTCACACAACCCGTGAGGCCGTTTCATTTGCGCCAACAGCCGTGCTCGTTACCAGCCGCAAGTCCCTTTTGAAAAATCGCCTTGGTAGCCCCTTCAGACAAGGCCACTCTTGCGCCACTTTGGCGAAAAGCAGCCTGTCTAGTTTTTTTCGAGCCCGGCTCTCAGAGTGAATCTATTCGATCGGCAATAAGAAGGACATGGTCCATGCCGAACAGCAGCGATTTCGAATCAATTCCCATCCAGGCAAACAAGGTCGCAATTCGACCATAACAATTACGAAGATATGTTGTGGAGATTGATTCCTTATCTTGCATGAAGCATATCGGTTCATGGTGTGCGATTCGGTTCCTGAGCCGGTTTATAGCGTCCAATTCGTTGAAGATAAACAGATTGTTATATTGAATGCTTATGGAAGATTTCGGTTTGTTTGGGAAGACACCCAGCAATCGCCTTCCAGTGGCTCGATATTCTGTTGCAGAATACATGTATTTCCATACTCCGAATTCCATGGAGGACAGCATCTTGGATGATGAATACCTTCCGTTTGAAACAAGTTCATTATAGGCCTTGTACATGATGCGAGTCGTTCCTGTGAAACGGGGATCATCGAAAATCCCTCCTGGCATGATAGCGTCTCGTATCCAGTCTTGACCGAACGCTACTGACATGATCCGGTCAATGGCATTGCGAAGGGCAACCTCATAGCAACTGATTACCGTGAAGAGCTCTTGTGATAGCCGCAAGTTTAATCGGTACAATGTCTGCGCCTTACGTTTGTTTCCGGCGCAAGCATTCAAGTACCGTCTCATCCTTTTGGCTGACATCACCTTCTCAAAATCAGAATAAATCATACAACCGCTTGCTAAATCAAAAAGGATTCTATATCTTTGCTTCGTTGATTCCCGGTAGCCCCTGAAGCAATTCAAGCTATCGGGTTTAGTTTTTTCTACACGCAAAGAAAGGGTATCTCATTCGTAAGAAAAAACTCCGATGAGGTATTTATTGATTCTCGAAAAAACTTTAATTATTTAGATTTTTCATCACAACTCATACACCTCTGATTGGCGAAAAACGAAAAAAGGTTTGCTATTTCTTCGATAAAAGAATAACTTTGTAAGGCTGAAGCGATTCAGCAGACATAAAGCGAAAGTGTTTTCGTGTCCTTTGATGGAAATGTGGTAATTTCTGGAAAGGAGGATTACGGATATTCTTTCCGCTCGTGCATTGATTATGCGATGTGCACCGGTTCTCGGTGCAGGTACTCCATATCAAGCCGAGTGTGGAGTATCATCGTAGTTTATTCTTTCAAGGTCCTACCACAACCTCCATCAGATAAACGAAAGTAGGCTCCACACTTTTGTTTTGACAATAATCGGCTCCGGAGTCAGGCCGCATTAATTGACATTCATGCGAAAATCAAGTATGAACATGAAAAAGAGGCAATATGCGTCACCCGAATGTAACGCCATCGAAATCAAGACCCAGGGAGTTCTATGCGCCAGTGGTTGTTTGATGAAATTCTTAATGGACGACACTTTTAGTGAGGAAGAGGAATGGGATTAATCAGGAGGATATGAAAATGACCAAGCAATTTTTGTTTTTCGGAGCCGTGGCGCTCATAATGTTGGTTTCTACCTGCTCTCCTTTATCCAATGATACAGGGACTCAGCCTACAACAATAGATTTCAAGATACGTATTAATTATAGCACGGATACAAAGGCCGTTAAGCAAGATTTCGTGGCGGGCGATGTAGTATATGCCTTTTTCAATAATGTGGCTATCAACGAGACTCCGAAATATGCCCAGTTTACCTACAATGGAACGAATTGGTCCGGGTCCCTTCAAGGTGGTCTGACTGTCGCTGAATTAGCCGCTTCAGGGGCAACCATGAGCGCGGTATTTTTCCCGTTCGGCACGGTCAATATCACTCATAGTGATGGCAAGTATGTGTTCACAGGTGCTGATGGACTCCCTATCTATACGTACTATTTGTCTGCCACTTCAGATTATACTTTGGAAACGGAAGGCGATCTCGCCACGCTCACGGCTACCCTCAACATGACCATGCCCGCCAACTACGTTCAATTTTTCGTGGACAAGGAAGGCGATAAGTATAATGCTGATTTCACCTATCGGTTGATTGTTCATAGGATTTCTCCTGTTGCTTGTGCTTCCTATTCTTTGTCAGGGTCAACAGGAACATTTAATGAGATTAATGATGTCGGTGTCGGTGGTTTGGATCCGGGTCAGCCCATGTGGGGCTATGCCTATAATAATGAAGGTATTGCTTTCAGTGGAAAAATCAATAATACGACAAGCTCATATAATTCCAGTCCTACGTGGACAACAACAGGTGAGCATCGGCTGATTTTCTTTGAATTGGGAAGCCCTGCCAGGACAAAGGTGTATTCTGACAAGACGCTAACTGGACATGCCGCCATCAAGTTGAAAAATGTTTCCTCATGGGACCGCGCCATATCGGAGCCTACTTCAAAGTTTATGGGAATCTACAAGAACAATGATCCCAACACAGGTATTCAATTATATTGGGCAGATTATAATTTGGGAGCGTCTACATCTTTAAGTGATAGTGGTACAGAAGCGTTTGGCTATTATTTCGCATGGGGCGAAATTGTCCCTTCTGAAGGGGAAAACAGCGGCAATTGGTTCATTAAAAACGAGAATGGCGTTGGGTGGTGGTATTGGTATTGGAATCAAAAATACGATACAGCCGTCAAGAATCGATTGGACCCGCAGGACGATGCAGCCAATGCATATCTGGGTGGAGACTGGCGTATGCCCACGGCTGAAGAGTTTAGTGCTTTGTGGACGGGCGCTACTACCAGTCAAGTTGTATCATATAGTTCTGATAAACGATGGAAAATCACAAGAAAAGTCGATGGCAATTCGAGGACTATCTATTTAACTCCGGCAGGTTTTAAAAAACCTAGTGAATATAGCACGGACCATGGACGATACTGGACTGCGTCCTATCCGAAAGACGTTTTCTATAGTCCTTTCCTCAATACGATTGAAATCGAAAATTTGGGCCCTGGTGGTCCTGGCTCTTCTGGAATAACTTTTTGGCAAATGCCGATACGTCCGGTCAAAGAAGTTTCGGTTACCCCGTAAACATTTATCTACAATTAGATACAATTTGCAAACCGCTGGTCTCAGCGGTTTGCTTTTTTTCGCCAGAGAAGAGCCGGCTCGTGGAGAGTTGAGATGCTGGTTCCAATCAGACTTGGTGATAGTCTGGTCCGGCGGGCTGTGTGAGGGCCTGCCGCGCGTTGGGAGAGCCCGCTGGCGGAGAGATGCCGGGTCAAGCCCGGCATGACGAGGGAGTCAAGCTCCGCATGCCGAGATGGACAAGCCCGGTGTGACGAGGGGCGGCTAGCGGATGGTGCGCTTGATGTTGTAGCGGTTGCGGTCCTGGGCGTTGCGGGCGACCAGTTCGCCGAGGAAGCCGGTCAGGAAGAGCTGGGCGCCGAGGATGACGGCGACCAGGGCCAGGAAGAAGAGCGGCTGGTCGGCGACAGGGCGGAAAGGCGCTCCGTGCGACTGGGCGACCAACTTAGCTATGATCAACCAGATAGCAAGCACTGCGCCGACAAGGAACAGGAGGGTGCCGATGCCGCCGAACAGGTGCATCGGTTTCTTGCCGAATTTCTGGAGGAACCAGATCGAGAGCAGGTCGAGGAAGCCGTGGATGAAACGGCTCATGCCGAACTTGCTCTTGCCGTATTTGCGGGCCTGGTGGTGGACCACTTTCTCGCCGATCTTGTTGAAACCTGCGTTCTTGGCCAGGTAGGGGATGAAACGGTGCATCTCTCCGTAGACCTCGATGTTCTTCACCACTTCGTTCCGGTAGGCCTTCAGGCCGCAGTTCATGTCGTGCAGCTTGATGCCCGTGACCTTGCGGGCCGTGGCATTGTAGAGTTTGGAGGGCAGGTTCTTCGTCGCTACGTTGTCGTAGCGTTTCTTCTTCCAGCCGGAGACCAGGTCGTAGCCGTCTTCACGGATCATCCGTATCATCTCGGGGATTTCCTCGGGGGAGTCCTGCAGGTCGGCGTCCATTGTGACCACGATGTCGCCCTGGGCGGCCTCGAATCCGCAGTAGAGGGCGGCGGATTTGCCGTAATTGCGGCGGAAGCCGATGGCGCGGATCTGGGGATACTGCTCCGAGAGGGCGCTGATCACTCCCCAGGAACGGTCGGTACTGCCATCGTCGACCATGATGATTTCATAGGTATACTTGTGCGGAGCCAGGGAACGGTCGATCCATTCGACCAGTTCGCGGAGCGATTCCTCTTCGTTGAAGAGCGAGATGACGATCGAGAGGTCCATGGGCTAGAAGTTGAATTCGTCTTCGTTGTTCTGGTGCATCTCTTCTTCGGTGAAGACGCTCTTGTTGCGCTGGCCGCGGGAGAGGATGGCGCTGAAGACCAGGCCCAGGAGGATGCACCAGAAGAAAGTGGTGATGCAGTTGATCTGTGCGTAGTTGTCTTCCATCTTGAGGACCATGTCGCCCACTTCGTCGGGGAGGGATGCGCCCATCTGCTCGAACTGGGTGTACATCTGCTCGAAGGCTTCCGCCACGGCGCCGGGGAAGAGGAACTGATATTCGACAAAAGCCCATACGGCGCAGACAATGGCCGAGAACACGCAGACGATCACGCCGTAGCTGAACGTGGATTCATCGGGATGTTCCTTGCCGTAGCGCTTCATGATGACGCTCAGCAGCCAGATGCTGCCCCCCAGCTTGATCAGCCACAGCAGGGTGCTGAGGAAGGTGTTTTTGGTCAGGAAGGTCAGGGTCGATACGACGACGGTGACGGCGGCCAGGATCAGGCCGTCCCTGGCGGCAAGGCTCCATTTGGAATTGCTGTTGGTGGCGGGTTCCATTATTTCTTTTCCTCCTTCGTTTCTTCGGGTTTCTCTTCAGGCTGTTTGGCGGGCTCTTCTTCGTGAAGTCCCACGGCGTGGGTCACGGGCACGGAGAAGGCGATGCCTTTGCTGTTGCTGGCCAGTCCGGCGTCCTGGTAGATGCGGTGCATCACGTCGTCCTTGATTTCCTTCGGGACGATGAGCCAGAGGATTTCCTTGTCGGGCTGGATGGCTATCTGGTAGAATTCTTCTGCTTCGGGATTGGCCGTGCCCCTGCCGCGGATGATGGTGCCGCCTGTGGCACCGGCCTTCTTGGCGGCTTCCATGACCTCGAGGGCGAAACCGGCGTTGACGATGCAGAAAATCAGTTCGTATTTCTTCTTGTTCATTGTTTGATGGTGCGTTTGTCGTTGCTCAGGAATCCGTAAACGAGCGTGCCGATGATGCTCGAGAGGGGAACGGTGAGGGCGATGCCGCCGCCGCCCTTGATGGTGTTGAATTTCTCGTCCAGCAGCTCCAGCGTGTCCTTGATCTTATCTTCGCGGATGACGCTGAAGATGGCCGTGCGGGTGGACTGGTTCAGGCCGAGGTAGTTCATGATGGCTTTCTCCGACGTGCCGCTGGCCTGGGAAGTCAGCTGCAGGTTTACGCCGGCCTCTTCCTGGATCAGGTTCGTATAGTAGCGGACCTTCTCGGCGTGGACGATGGTGATCAGCAGCTCCAGCTTGGCGGGAGCCACGTTCTTGACGTATGGACGGGATTCAGCCATTATTCAAAGTAAATGATTTGTTCGTCATCGGAGGCTAGGATGCGGCGCATCGCGGCCTTGCTGCGGGCTTTCTGGCTCATGACGGCACGGAAGCCCAGGGTCTGGATGGTGATCAGCGGCGTGAGGGCGACCATCGACACGATGCCGAAGGCCAGGGAAAGGACTTCCGCCTCGCCGTTGAGGGCGATGCAGGCGCCGATGGCCATCGGCAGGATGAAACTCGAGGTGAGCGGACCGCTGGCCACGCCGCCCGAGTCGAAGGCGATGGCCGTGTAGAGCTTCGGTACGAAGAACGACAGGCCCAGCGAGAGGAGATAACCCGGAATCAGGTAGTACAGCAACGAGAAGTTGAAGATGATCCGGATGATGGAGAGTCCGATCGAGACGCCGACGCCGATGGAGAGGGCGGTCATCATCTGCCGGCGGGAGACCTCGCCGTTGGTGATTTCCTCCACCTGCTGGTTGAGTACGTGGACGGCCGGCTCGGCCATGACCACCACGAAACCGATGATGAAGCAGATGACGGTCAGCAGCGTCTTGTCGAAGGCGGCCAGCTGGATGCCGATCTTGTAGCCGATGGGCATGAAGCCGATGGCGACGGCCGCCAGGAAGATCACCAGCCCGAGGAAGGTGAACAGGAGCCCGATGGCGATCGAGATCAGCTGTTTGCCGGGCAGCTTGAGGATGGCGGCCTGGAGGATCAGGAAGAACAGGATGATCAGCAGCAGGGACTTGCCTACCTCGAGCATCGTCTCCCAGAGGACGCCTCCGACGCCGGCTTCCAGGACGGAGTCCATGGAGTAGTCGGGGATATTGTAGGTCAGAGATCCTTTCGAAAAGAGGGAAAGCAGCAGCACGGCGATGATCGGACCGATGGAGCAGAGGGCGATCAGGCCGAAACTGTTTTCATTGGCGTGGCGCCCGCCCACGGTCAGGGCGATACCGACGCCCAGGGCCATGATGAAAGGGACCGTGATGGGGCCGGTCGTTACGCCGCCGGAGTCGAAGGACAGGGGGAGGAGGTCTCCCTTGCCGGAACTGAAGATCAGGGCGGCGATCGTGAAGATGACCATGTAGAAGTAGAGCAGGAGGCTGGTCAGGTCGGCGCGCGAGATGATCTTGAGCACGGCGACCAGCAGGAACAGGCCTACGCCGGCACCGACCGTGATGATCAGCAGCGAGCCGTTCATGATGGATGCGACCTGTCCGGCCAGGACGGAAAGGTCGGGCTCGGCCACGGTGATCAGCAGACCCATCAGGAAACAGACGATCAGCAGGATGCTGGCTTTCTTGCTCTTGGTCAGGCCTTCTCCGATGAACTTGCCCATCGGCGTCATGGCCAGGTCGGCTCCGAGGTTGAACATGCCGATTCCCACGATGAGCAGGAAGGCGGAGATGCCGAAGACGGTCATTTCCCGTCCCGTCAGGGTTACCAGCGGAGTCAGGGAAAGAATCAGCACGATGATACCGACAGGAAGGACGGAAGTGAGTGCTTCCTTCAGTTTATAGAACAAAGCTTTCCACATATCAAAGCAAAAGTACGGAAATCTTGCAAGAAATCAAAAAAACTCGGCAAAAAACCATATCTTTGCAAGATGAACTGAACAAATCAATTGTAGTGATTATGATCAAAATTACCTTTCCTGACGGCAACGTCAAAGAGTTCGAGAAGGGCGTGACGGCCTACCAGATCGCGGCCTCCATCAGCCCCAGGCTCGCCAACGATGTGTTGTGTGCATCGGTCGGCGACCAGATTTACGATCTCGAACGCCCCATCCTCGAAGATGCGACACTGAAACTCCACAAATGGGAAGACCGCGAGGCGAAAGCCACTTTCTGGCACTCCTCGAGCCACCTGATGGCCGAAGCGCTCGAAGCGCTGTATCCCGGCGTCAAGTTCGGTATCGGCCCTTCGATCGAGAACGGTTTCTATTACGATGTGGATCTGGGCGACAGGCAGCTCGTGGAAGCCGACCTGAAGAAAATCGAAGACAAGATGCTTGAGCTGGCCCGCAGCGGCGAGAGCTTCGTCCGCACGGACGTCTCGAAAGCGGAGGCGCTCAAGAAATATACGGAAAAAGGCGACCAGTACAAGTGCGAACTGATCGGCGACCTCCAGGACGGCACCATCACGTTCTACCAGAATGGTGCCTTCACGGACCTGTGCCGCGGCCCGCACCTGCGCAACACCTCGGTCATCAAGGCGGTCAAGCTGCTCAACATCGCCGGTGCCTACTGGCGCGGTGACGAGCACAACAAGCAGCTCACCCGCATCTACGGCATCACCTTCCCCAAGAAGAGCATGCTCGACGAATACCTGGCCATGCTCGAGGAAGCCAAGAAGCGCGACCACCGCAAACTCGGCAAGGAGATGGAACTCTTCACCTTCTCGTCGAAAGTGGGTATGGGTCTTCCGCTCTGGCTGCCCAAGGGCGCTGCGCTGCGTGAGCGTCTCGAGCAGTTCCTGCGCAAGGTCCAGAAGGACTATGGCTACCTGCAGGTAATCACCCCGCACATCGGCAACAAGGAACTCTACATCACCTCCGGCCACTGGGCCAAATACGGCAAGGACTCGTTCCGTCCCATCACCACCCCGCAGGAAGGGGAGGAGTATCTGCTCAAACCGATGAACTGCCCGCACCACTGCGAGATCTACAAGTCCAAACCCCGTTCGTACAGGGACCTGCCGCTGCGTTTCGCGGAATTCGGCACGGTGTACCGCTACGAGCAGAGCGGTGAGCTGCACGGCCTGACCCGCGTCCGCGGTTTCACGCAGGACGACGCGCACCTGTTCTGCCGCCCCGACCAGCTGAAGGAAGAGTTCTGCAAGGTCATCGACATCGTGCTCTATATCTTCCGCACGCTGAAGTTCGACAAGTACACGGCCCAGGTTTCCCTGCGCGACAAGGTCGACCGCAGCAAGTACATCGGCAGCGATGAGAACTGGGAGAAGGCCGAAGCGGCCATCATCGAGGCGGCCGCCGAGAAGGGCCTGCCCACCGTGGTCGAATACGGCGAGGCCGCGTTCTACGGCCCGAAGCTCGACTTCATGGTGAAAGACGCCATCGGCCGCAGCTGGCAGCTGGGTACCATCCAGGTGGACTACAACCTCCCGGAACGCTTCGAACTGGAATACGTGGGCGCCGACGACAAACGTCACCGTCCGGTGATGATCCACCGCGCGCCGTTCGGTTCGATGGAGCGTTTCGTGGCCGTGCTGCTCGAGCACACGGGTGGCAAGTTGCCGCTCTGGCTCGCCCCCGATCAGGTGTCGATACTCCCTGTGAGTGAAAAATTTAACGATTTTGCAAAAAAAGTTTGCGAATTGTTGAATAATTCCGAAATTCGCGCCTCCATAGACGATCGCAATGTGACGATCGGCAAGAAGATCCGGGAGAACGAACTCAAGCGGATGCCTTTCTTGCTGATTGTCGGCGAGAAAGAGCAGGCGACCGATACGGTGTCGGTACGGAAGCAGGGTGGGGAAGACAAGGGCGTGATGACGCTGGATGCTTTCGTACAGTATATGAAAGAAGAGATTGCAAACGAACTAAAATAAACAGTATTAACAATTTAACTTACAGGAGGACAAGACCATAGCAACGAACTACCGACCCCCGAAACCGAGACCCCAGGGCCCCCGCAAACCGGATCCGCGGCTCCCGCAGAACCGGAAAGACAAAGACGACGGACTCAGGATCAACGATGCCATCACCGCCCCGCGCGTCCGCGTGGTGGGCGACAATGTGCCCGAGCAGGGTATCTACCCGCTCGCGCAGGCATTGAAGATGGCCGAAGAACGGGAATTGGATCTTGTGGAGATCGCTCCGAACTCCGATCCTCCCGTATGCAAGATCATCGACTACCAGAAATTCGTCTATCAGCAGAAAAAGAAGGCGAAGGAACAGAAGTCGAACGCTTCGAAGGTGGTCATCAAGGAGATCCGTTTCGGTCCGCAGACCGATGAGCACGACTTCCAGTTCAAGCTCAACCACGCCAAGAGCTTCCTGCAGGAAGGATCGAAGGTCAAGGCCTACGTTTTCTTCCGCGGACGCTCGATCCTCTTCTCCGAGCAGGGCGAGAAGCTGCTTCTGCGCTTCGCCGTCGAACTCGAGGAATACGGAAAGGCCGAGCAGATGCCCAAGTTGGAAGGCAAACGGATGATCATGATGATCGCCCCGCTGAAGAAGAAATAACCAACTACCAATTAAACAATAAGTTATGCCTAAATTGAAGACCAACACCGGTTCGAAGAAGCGTTTCACGCTCACCGGTTCGGGTAAAATCAAGAGAAAACACGCTTATCACAGCCACATTCTCACCAAGAAGACGAAAAAGCAGAAAAGGAACCTGGATCACTTCGCCTTGATCGACAAGGCCGATGTCAAGCGGGTAAGAGCTTTGTTAGTCAAGTAGTTTAAAATTATTGTAGAACCGGATGTACAGCCGAAAAGACCCTGCGAGCCAGGGCGCTGGCATCCAAAAAACCAATCATTATGCCTAGATCTGTTAATAGCGTCGCATCGAGAGCACGCCGTAAGAAGATTTTGAAGGAAACCCGGGGTAACTTCCTCGCCCGCCGGAATGTCTGGACCGTAGCGAAGAATACCTATGAGAAGGGTCTCACCTACGCGTATCGCGACCGCAAGACCAAGAAGCGTAACTTCCGCTCGCTTTGGATCACCCGCATCAACGCTGCCGCCCGTCAGCACGGTATGAACTACTCCCAGTTCATGGGCCGTCTCGCGCAGCAGAACGTGGGTCTCAACCGCAAGGTCCTCGCTGACCTGGCGATGAACAATCCGAAGGCTTTTGAAGCTATCGTCAACTCTGTCAAATAGCTTGGTGCCTTGAACGTCAAGGGAACAGACCGGAAATCCTGGGTGCGGTTCTTCGTATGGGCCGCACTCTGGACGTTATGGGTCATCTGGATCGGAAACTACTGGTGGCTTTTGGGCCTGCTGGTGGTCTACGAGTTCTGTGTGTCCCGCCGTCTGAAAGCCTGGATCGAAAAGATCTCTGCGAAGAATCACGCCTTGAAGGTGGCGCTGGGGTGGTTGGACGCCCTGCTGTTCGCCGTTGTCGTGGTCGCCTTCTTCATCAATGTCTTTTTCTTCCAGGCGTTCAAGATTCCGTCTTCCTCCATGGAAAGTTCCCTCCTGACGGGTGACTATCTTTTCGTCAGCAAGACGGCCTACGGCCCGAAACTGCCGCAGACGCCGCTTTCCGTCCCCTTCGTCCACAACACGATGCCCCGCTCGGGCAAGGAGAGCTACTCGACCGCCCTGCAGTTCAAATACAGGCGGCTCAAGGGCTTCGGCCACGTGAAGAGAGACGATTATGTCGTCTTCTCTTTCCCGAACGGCGATACCGTGCTTACCAAGGCGCCCGCCGAAGATTATTACGCACACGTGCGTATGTCTTCGCGCGAATACGCCATCAAGACCTACGGACCCCTGAAAGTCCGTCCGGTGGACAAGAAGGACCACTATGTGAAGCGTTGCGTGGCAGTAGCGGGTGACACCCTGCACGTGGTGGACGGCTGGGTCCAGGTCAACGGAGAGCCGCAGCAGCATTACGCGGGCATCCAGAACACCTGGTGCGTAACCACCGACGGATCGGCCATCAATCCCGTGATCCTCCGGGAGATGGGATTCAACATGGGTGAGATCTGGTTCAGCCAGACCCTCCCGGGCTATCCGGCCCTGCCGCTGACTGACGAACGACTCGAAAAAATCAAAGCTTTGGCCAACGTGGTAAGCGTGGAGCAGAACGTCGATGTCTATCCGCCCGACTATCCCGATTCGGAGGTGATGCTTTTCCCCTTCGTCGACATGGGCTGGACGCGCGACAACTACGGCCCGGTCTGGATTCCGGCAAAGGGGGAGTCCGTGACCCTGACTGCTGAAAACCTCCCGCTTTACCGCCGCATCATCGAAGTGTACGAAGCCAATACCCTGGAAGTAACCGAAGACGGACGGTTCGTCATCAACGGCGAAGCGACCGACACCTACACTTTCAAGATGGACTACTACTTCATGATGGGTGACAACCGCCACAATTCGCTGGACTCCCGCTACTGGGGATTCGTCCCGGAAGACCATATCGTGGGCAAGCCCCGGGTCATCTGGATGTCGACCGACCCGAACCGGAAATTCCCGCAGAACATCCGCTGGCGGCGATTGCTGAAGTTTTTGTAAATGAGAAATTTTATTTGGTATTTTGAAGAAAATTCAAGATATTTGCAGCCCCTTTGGAAAATAATATAAAAAGATACACAAATGGCACGAGTTTGTCAAGTTACAGGAAAGAAGCGAGTGATCGGAAACAACGTTTCCCACTCCAAGAGACGTACTAAACGCGAATTCGCCCCGAACCTCAAGACCAAGCGTTTCTGGCTGGAAGAGGAACAGCGTTTCGTGACCCTTAAGGTCTCCTGCAAGGGTATGAAGACTATCTATAAGAACGGCCTGGCCGATACCCTGAAGGCCTCCCGTCAGAAAGGTTTGATCGGCATCGTTTAATTTATTGAGTTATGGCAAAGAAAGGCAACAGGGTTCAGGTGATCCTCGAATGCACCGAACAGAGAGAAAGCGGTGTTCCCGGTATCTCCCGGTATATCACTACCAAGAACAAGAAGAACACGAACGAACGCCTCGAGCTCAAGAAGTACAACCCGTACCTCAAGCGCTACACCGTTCACAAGGAGATCAAGTAATCAACATCTAACTTTATTATACCATGGCAAAGAAAGCTGTCGCAACGTTTAGCGGTGACAAATCCTCGCTCAAGAACGTGGTCAAGTGCATCAAGATGGTCAAATCCGAACGCACCGGCGCCTATACGTTCCAGGAAGAACTCGTCCCTACCGACGAAGTAGCCGACTACTTCAAGAAATAATAAAGTAGGATAGTTTGAAAAGAAAGGCCGACGGAATCGAATCCGCCGGCCTTCTTTTTTTGTATATTTGTCTTGATGAAAAGACTTACTTTGTTATTGCTGGTGCTGCTTGCGTGGCAGATGGCATCGGCACATGTCGTGACAGCTGATCAGGCCCGTCAACGCGCCGCCCGGTTCTTTACGGAGGCTGAAGTCCGGACGAAGTCTGCATCCGTCAGCCCGGATGAATTCAAACTGGTAGGTACATTCCCGGAAATCACAACGAAGTCGCCTGCAACGGATCCCGCGATGTATATCTTCGAACGGGCTGCCGGGGGCTACGCCATCGTCTCTGGCGACGATGTCGCACGCCCCGTTCTGGGTTATTCCCTGGAAGGCCGTTTCCCTATCTCGGATATGCCGGACAATATGCGTGCGTTACTCCAATGGTACGCCGACATTATCGCCTACGCCCGGGAACAGGGGTGGGAGTCCTTCTCGGATGAAGAGACCGATTCTGGGCTGGATCCGGCCAACTCCGTGCAACTCCAGACAGCGCGATGGAGTCAGGGTCATCCTTTCAACGACCTTGTCCCTGAAATCAACGGTCAGAAACCGCCGATCGGCTGTGTGGCTACAGCAACAGCCATCATCATGAAATACCATAAATGGCCGAAACGGGGGACAGGGTCTTTACCTTCATATGACTATGAATGGAATGGGAATAAGTATCATATACAAGGCTTTTCTCTCGGTCATGAATATGACTGGGAATTGATGCCTGACGATTGCCAAAACTGCAGTGACGACGAGGCCGCCCAGATTTCAAGATTGCTATACGATGTGGCGGTGATGTGTAATATGCTCTTTACTCCTGGCTTATCTGTCGGTCGTACACCCATGCTTCTTCCCGAGTATTTTGACTATGATAAACAATTGCGCGCCTATGCTAGAGGATTGGACTTCTACTCAGATAATGATTGGGAGCGATTCATTTTAAATGAACTCGATGCTGGTCGTCCAGTTTATTATGAGGGGGATAGTATGGTAGATGGCCAGTTGGTTGCCGGCCATGCCTTTGTCATAGACGGATATTACGGAAGATATTTTAGTATCAATTTTGGATGGGCTGGATCTTATAATGATTTTTATACGGTTACGCCTATTGAGGGTCACGAAGATGAATTGTTGAGTTTTTACTATCATCAATATATGGTCTGTGGGATCATGCCCGATAAAGGAAATGCTCCGAAGGCGAATCTTTCTTCTACAAGCATAGTCTTCCTCATTCCTCCTTTTAAACTTGAAGAGTTTAGTCTCAGTCAGGTAGTGAGTAACGGTGCTTTTGGTAATCCACCTTCCATTGATATTAGTTTTGTATTATACGACTGTCATGGTAATTTCAAGGAAAAAGTATCTGTTGTCGATGATGTCGGTATAATCAGTGGAGGGTACCATATCCGGAGTTCCTGTCGTATCAGCCGACCGATTGAAGAAGGTGACATGATTGTTTTGTCCGACAAGGACCCTGAATCTGGTGCGTGGAGACAAATACCTGAAATCAGGGCCAGTCGTATTGTTTTTACGGCTCGCCCTTTATCTGATATGGTCGAGATTGGGTATGAGGAGAACCCGAAGAGCGATTTACCGGGGAATAAAGGCGATATCTTTTTCAAGTTGTATAAGGATATTAGTTGGGAATTGTTTGGAGAAACCCGTAATGGTTATGGCGTTGTGTTGAATAGCGGGGGCTATTTTCCGGATATGAGCGGACATTATTATTACTACATGCTTGATAATGAATACGATAATCCTCAGTGCGAAACAATTGTATATGAATTGGGACTTCCGTCAGGCACCTATAGATTACGAATGAGGAACCCTATGACCGGAGAAGAGATGGAGATAGTATTGGAGGTATAACTGTTTTAAGAATAATACTATGATCGATATGAGCAAATTGCGTGTTTTCTTTTTGTTGTCAGCCGTCTTGCTGTTCGTAACCGGCTGCCGTCCTGAGATTGATTTCGTAGAAGGATCGTTACGACCCGGACCGGCCGATGTCACCCTTTCCGGCGGAAACCTCTCGATGAACTTTTCATCCGGGGCCGGGTCTGCTTCCGTCGACTTGAAAGCTTCAGGAAAATGGACGGCCTCGTTTGTTAACGACAGGGCCAAAGACTGGTGTTCCCTTTCCACGGACAGCGGAAAGCGCGGGACGGTGACCATCACGGTCTGCGTGGCGGAAAACAAGGAATATGACGACCGCTCCGCCTCCATCAACTTCGTCTGCGGCGACGTGAAACGGACCATTGTCGTGACGCAGAAGCAGAAGGACGCCCTGCTGCTGACAAGTACCCGGCAAGACGTAGGGAAGGAGGGCGGCCGGGTTACAGTCGAAGTGAAAGCGAATGTGAGTTTCACCCATGAGATTGCGGAGAGCGCTAAGGCATGGATCAAGCCGTTGGGGACTAAAAGCCTGACGACCTCAACCCTGACCTTCGATGTCGCGGCCAACGATTCATTCAGCAAACGGGAAGGAGAAATCACTTTCACCAGCACTGCCGGGACTGAAGTCGTCAAGGTTTATCAGGATGGTGATACGCCGACAATCATCGTCAGCAGTGATCATTACGAACAGTCGGCAGAACCCGGCCAGTTCAGCGTGGAAGTTCGCAGCAACGTGGATGTCACTTTTGAGATTCCCTCCGCCTGCGACTGGATCCACGAGACGAAGACCAAATCGATGTCCACCAATACCTTCCATTTCGCTATCGATGAAAATGAGGCTTTCACCGACCGTACCGCAAAATTCCTGTTCAAATGTGCGGAGTGGAAGCTCGAAGAAGCCGTGACCGTAACCCAGAAAGCTGCCACGCCTGTCATCATTATCGGCAGTGGCGAATATGAATTCGAGCCGGAAGGCGGTAACCTTACCATCGAGGTGACCAGCAACTTCGGCGTTACGGCAGCGGTGCCGGACAGTTGTGGCTGGATCAAACCCGTCCCAACCAAGGCATTGACGACGAGGACTTTCCTCTTTGTTATCGATGTCAATGAAACATTTGCGGCACGTGAAGGCGTGATTGTTTTCAAGAACGAGGATTTGGGCAGGGAAGAACATGTGATCATCCGGCAGAAAGCCGAAGATCCTACCTTGATCATCGGTGAAAGTCGCTATGCCTTCGACCCCGAGGGTGGTTCTATGTCGGTTGAGGTTTCCAGCAACCTGACGCTCGACGTAATCATCGAGCCCGGATGTGACTGGATCGTTCCAGTGGACACAAAAGCGATTACGGAACGGATTCATTCCTTCTCGGTCGCCAAGAATCATGGCCGTCATGACCGAAGCGCATGGATCGTATTCAAGAATGAGGAGCAAAACCGCATCGATACGGTTTCTGTCTTTCAATCCTTCCAGCCGATCCTTGTCCCTTGTGATACTTTGAAAGCATCGGGCGGGGGATGGACGGTTTCTTTCGAAACGGCAGATCCGACTCCTGACGATTATCGCGTATCTATCGCTGAGAAATGGATCTCCCAGGCCGGACAGGATCGTTCTGCAGAGGGTAGCCGTTTCTTTTTGTCGGTGGATGCCCTAAAGAAGAACGAAAAAGCTAGAGACGCCCGGATTTTGGTGTATTATAAAGACTTTGCGGAGCCTGATACGGTGTGGGTTCATCAGTACGAACGCTTCCCGGCCTTTTCCTATACGACGACGTCCCGGAACATAACCGTTCCTGCCATTGAAGGCGAGAATCAGGTTGGCTTCGTTGACTGGGGCGACGGGGCGCAAGAGTCCTGGCAGGAAGGTTTGACGCATACTTACAAGATGAGTGGCGTCCATACCCTCACGATTGAAATCCGCAGCAAGAAGCGTGTCCCGATCACCGGCCTGGAAGACGGGATGACCATTAATCTGCGGGAACTTCGCAAGTAGCGGGAGGGCCTGAGCATGAAAAAGACAGTTATCCTGCTATTGGCGCTGCTCTCGTGGCAGTTGGTACAGGCCGATGTCGTGACGGTTGACCAGGCCCGTCTCCGCGCCGCGCAGTTCTTCACGGCGGCTGAAGTCCAGACCAAAGCCACTGCCGTCCGTCCCGATGATTTCAAGTTGATCGGCACGTTCCCGGATGTCGCGACGAAATCGTCTTCAGACGCACCGGCGATGTATATCTTCGAGCGGTCGTCTGGGGGCTACGCCATCGTCTCGGGCGACGACGTTGCCCGTCCCGTTCTGGGCTACTCCCTGAAAGGCCATTTCCCGGTCTCGGACATGCCCGACAACATGCGGGCCATGCTCCAATGGTACGCAGACATCATCGCCTACGCTCGGGAACAGGGCTGGGAAACCGCCTCGGACGAAGAAACTGATTCCGGCCTGGATCCAGCCAACTCTGTTCAGTTGCAGACGGCAAAATGGGACCAGGGACATCCTTTCAACGACCTTGTGCCAGAAATCAATGGACTGAAACCTCCGATTGGATGTGTCGCCACGGCGATTGCCATCGTCATGAAATACCACAAGTGGCCGCATCGTGGAACCGGGACGCTTCCTTCTTACGATTACTGGTTAGGTGGTCAGAATAATCCATATCATGTCGAAGGGTTTGCTTTGGGGCATGAATACGACTGGGAGAAGATGCCGGACGATTATCATAACTGCAGTGAAGAAGAATCGGCACAAATAGCCAGGTTGCTGTATGATGTCGCAGTTATGTGCCGGATGGGCTTTGCTCCCCATGGATCGTCATCCAGCATAAGCCGGGCCCAGCTACTCCCAGAATTCTTTGGGTATGATAAGTCCATGAGACGTTATATTCGGGGTGAATACTCTCCTGATAACGGTTATGATAATCTTCGGTGGGAAAAACTGGTATCTGCAGAAATAGATGCTGGCCGTCCTGTTTTATATTCAGGTGGTAGTAGTGATGGGGGCCATGCTTTTGTGATTGATGGCTACAATGGTCGCTATTTCAGCATCAATTATGGGTGGAGCGGAGGATCTTCCTGGCGTGAGGGCCATGATAGGTCAAATGCATTTAAGGATTTCTACACACTCTCTCCTATTGATGGCCACGAAGAGGATCTGCTGGATTTTGATAGAGACCAGGACGTAATTACCCGGATTTTTCCAGATGAGGGTGGCATCGAAGACCCTTCCATTAGCGTAATTGGAAGAAATAATCTACCTTTTATTTTTAAGGTAGGAGAAGAGTTTTACCTTACAAGTATTTTTGCAAATGAGGGGCCGGTAAGTGCGACTAGGGAATTTCGTTTAGCCTTATTCGATGCCGATGGAAACATGAAGGAAGTGATTTCATCTGTGAAGAATATTATAGTTTCGGCCTACGAAGTATGTTTTGAAGACTTCGCCTGTAAGATTACGAAGCAGATAAAAGCAGGCGATCGTATTTTATTGTGTATGAATGAGAAAAGATCTGGACAATGGGTCCCGATCTTTCAACCCCGTTGGGCTACGATTGTCTTTACAGATAAACCTTTGTCTGAAATCGTTGAAATCGGCTATTCCGAAAATCCGGCTCATCCCGATTTGAGTAATCCTGAAAGAAAAAGGGATGTGTGTATGAAATTGGGCTATGATGTACTTTGGGAACTACTCAGAGAAGATGATAGTATTTTGCCCTTTAGTAACATGGGAAATAATGTATCAATGGATGGTAGTGATTTTTCTGTTGCGAGCGATTTATCTGACAATGATATGATTGCATACGATATTTGGTTCCGTCCCGGAAAATATACTCTCCGCCTCCGCAATCCCACTACCAACGAAAAGATGGAAATCAAGCTGGAACTCTAGCCTGATCGGGTAGCGCTTTTATCCCGTAAATGTTTCGCGAAACGGATGGTTGACGTGTGTCGTCCGTTTCGCGAATGGTTTTCGGGCGAAATTTGCCGAAGGCTGCTCGCGAAACGGACGAATTGGCGCTGTCATCCGTTTCGCGCCGTTAATAACGCAGACCGCATCTGCGGGCCGTGCCGTCGGCACGAGGGGGTTGGGGGGATGTGCCCCCGTATGAAAGAGGCGGCTTGCCGCCTCTGGCTCAAAAATAGAAGCAGGAAGGCTAGCCTTCCTGCTTCTATTTTTGAGCCACTTGGCAGACTCGGACTGCCGACCTGCGCGTTACGAATGCGCTGCTCTACCGACTGAGCTAAAGTGGCTGGTTTTCCCTCACGGGGTTAAACTTGGGACTGCAAAAATAGTCAAAAGATGGAGATTGCGAAAATTTTTTTACACAATTTAAGACCATGAAATACTTTTTGACAACAATGGCGGCGCTGGTGCTCGTGATGACTTCGTTCGCACAGCCGCCGCAGGCCCCGCAGGGGCAGGGGAGACCGGACAGGATGCCTCCGATGATCGATCAGTTTGAACAGAAAGATCCGGCGCTGATGGCGCAGGAGGAAACAGACCGGCTGGACCGTCTGGTGGGCCTTTCCGAGAGGCAGTACAAGAAAATCTACAAGTTCAATAAGCGGCAGTACAAGGCGTTGCAGAGAGATATGGAAAATGCGCGGCCGCAGGGCTTCCCCGAAGGGATGGGTCCCGGCGGTCCGGGCTTTGGCGGTGGCCGTCCGGAAGGAATGGGCCCTGGCGGCCCTGGCGGACCTCGTGGCGGCCAGCGCCCGGAAATGGGGCAGGGCCGTCCCCCGATGATGGGTGGCTCGCCTGAATTGATGCAGGAATTCCGCGTGAAGCAGGAGAAGAAATACCGTCAGGTCCTCACGCCCGAACAGTTCCAGAAATGGGAATCGTTCCAGGCGGAACGGGAGTTCCGGCGGATGGTCGAGCGGCCGTAAGAGAGATGCCGGGTCAAGCCCGGCATGACGATTGACGAGCCCGGCATGACGAAGGTCAAGCCGGGCTTGACGTTACCGGTCGTTCAGCCGGACGACACGAAGACCGTTGTGAGATTTGATGCCGTTGGTGTATTGCACCAGCGGCGTCTTGTTGATGACCACTTTCTTGTCGGTGTAGGAGGCGTGGATGAAGGTCAGGGTGTCGCCTTCCCAGTAGGCGTAGGCGACGTGGGCGATGTCGAGGCCGGGCGTGGCGGAATTGAAGCCGACGATGTCGCCCGTCTTGATGTTCCTAATGCAGTTGGGCAAGTCGGCCTTGGGGATGTACCAGTAGTCCCAAGTCTCGAGGTTCTGCTCCGCGGCGCGGATCTTTTCCACGTTTTTCGGGCTGTCTTTCAGCTGCTTGTAGGCAGTGGGGTGCGTGGACATGAAGTTGAACTTCTGGTCGAGCTTGCTGCCGCCGCATTCGCGGCTCACTTCGTGGAAGATGCCGCGCGTGGTGCCCTGGATGATCCATTCGGACGTGTAGTGCAGGCGCGAGGTGTAGCCGTCCACCTTGCCGTTCCGGTAGCGGAGCTGCCGGAGATTGTCGACGTATTTGTCGAAGGTCGGTTCGGCGTCCTTGGCCGTGAGGGCCATGGCAAGGCACATCTCGACGAAAAGGATGCAATCCGTTTCGCGGGTGTTGACCGTCAGGCGTTCCGGCTCGATCTCGAGGGTGCCGGCCACGTAAGGTGTGCCGAGGAAATGCTTGGCTACCTTGATGACCAGGTCTGCCATCGGCAGGTTGCGGTCGGGGGCTACCAGGTTCATCACTTCGTTGAAGTTTTCCACGTCTTTCTGCGTGAAGCGGGCGTCGCCTTTCTCGTAGGCGGCGCCCAGGACAAGCCCGAAGAGGGCGGCCAAAAGTATGATGATGCGTTTCATGGTCAAAATAAGGCAAGCCTGTAAGCCGGATTCTGTACCCTGGAAGGGCTTCTGTCATTTATCTGATGCAGCCTACCCCTCGGCTCGGGCGAGCAGCCCTCAGACGCCGATATATTTGGCCTTGCAGCCCTCCGGTGCGTACCCCGGCGGCGTCGC
>JAEEGJ010002090.1_pt1 | contig 146600 bp, 101 predicted proteins | sample 8958761 | NCBI WGS metagenome assembly JAEEGJ01 (sample SAMN16246546, study PRJNA631951) | gut metagenome | biome: gut microbiome; feature: rumen; material: RS-attached | host: Bos | place: Iran: Karaj | collected 2018-10
CCGACACCCCGGGCACCGACACTCCGGGCACCGGCGACAACACCACACCCGGCGACAACACCACACCCGGCGACAACACCGGCGGCGGCGCCGAAGAAGGGTAAGGCGACCAAAGAAAGAAAACAACTGATGGAGCAGCGAGAGCAATACCAAGCTCGCTTGAGCATTGCCGAGTCGCGACATCAGTCGATGAAAACAACGACAATTAATAATTAAAACAATAAACATTATGAGAAAATTTAAAAGACTAACCATGACGCTCGTGGCACTGCTCAGCATGGCAACGGGCGCATGGGCACAGAACACTGACCCCAACGAGGTTAAAGTCACTCCCACTGCGGGCAAGACCAACGAGTGGACCTTCACGATGCCCGCCAGCAATGTGGAGCTGACACCCATCTACGAACCTGAGCTCACCGCCACCTTCAAGGCCGGCAACGCGAACACCATCCAGAGCGGCGAGGGCGGCAAGGCCATCGTCACCGTCACCGAAAAAGACGGCACCACCGCCTACACCGGAGCCACCCTCGACGAGAACGGCAACTACAAGCCCCTCTACGAAAAACAGAAAATCACCCTCACCGCCGCCGCTGGCTATAAGTTCAAGAACGTGGAGGTGAAGAAGGTCAAGCCCGATTTGCTCTCCGGTGTGTTCAGCGTAAGCTCTACGAAGAAGGTGAATTTCTCTAAGGGTAACCTGCGCTACGCATCGTCGAAGTGGAGCTTCTTCGACAACCAGTATGACTATTACAATAGCTACAGCGAAGACGCATGGGACAAGTTCGGTTGGAGCACATCTGCCACTACTTACGGCATGAGCACCTCTGATCAATACAGTACTTATTCCGGCGACTTCGTGGATTGGGGTGCAACGATGGGCACAGGCTGGTTCACACTGAGCAAGGACGAGTGGACATATCTGTTGAACACCCGCAGTGCATCTAACGTGGGCGGCACCGACAACGGTCGCTATGCCAAGGCTGAGGTAAACGATGTAATGGGCGTTATCCTCTTCCCCGACACCTATATTCACCCCGACGGCGTAACTGCTCCGACAGGTGTCAACGCAACAGACAATACTGGCTGGAATAACAACAGCTACACCGTTGCAGATTGGACTAAGATGGAGTCTGCTGGCTGTGTGTTCCTGCCGGCTGCAGGCGGCCGGAGTGGATCGTCGGTGAACGATCCGGGCTGGTACGGCTACTACTGGTCTGCTACGCTTAATGGCGCGAGCAACCCGTACTACGTGACCTTCACTTCGGGCATTCTGAATCCCACGAACAGCTACACTCGGAGCTACGGGTACAGTGTCCGTCTGGTACGGGAGGTGACCGAATAGAAATTACCTATTCCCGGGGGCCTTGTGGTGACCGCAAAGTCTTCCCAAAGTCCCCGCTCGGGCGCAAGCCTTGAGGCCAAGGCCTCAACGTGTTCTTTGACATACTGAGACAAAACGGAAATTTTTCTGAGGGAAACCCTTGGAGCGTTGCGATAATTATCGTATCTTTGAGGCTTTGCCTCGAAGATACTCACGCTCGGAAAATTGCAAATTTATTTGCATTTTCGCTCGCTTATTCGTATCTTTGCAGTCGAAACGTAAAAAAGATACGATTATGGAAGCAATTATCGACAGAACACCTGGAAGGGTTACCGTCAGCATGAGCACCCGACGCTGGAACAGAATGCTTCAGTTGGAAGAGGCCTACAAGCTGGCTCGCATCATCAAACGCAGTATGAAACAGGTAGAGACGGAGCCCAGCATGACTCCAGAGGAAGCCATTGAGCACTTGCGTGCACTATGAGAGTCAAAACATCTGAGGACTTCCGCATAGCCTATAAGCGGCTAAAGAAACGTCACAAGTCGCTACAGCAAGACTTCGAACGCCTGCTGGAGTCGCTACTACTGAATCCCATGCAGGGCGTAGAGCTTGATGGCGGTGCACGAAAGGTACGGCTGGCCATTACTTCGAAGGGGCGCGGCAAGAGCGGTGGCGCGCGAGTCATCATTCGTGTGCGCATCGTTGCCGACGAACTTCAACTGCTTTACATTTACGACAAGGCCGACTACGAAAATGTCAGCGACGTATTCCTGTGCGACATCATGAAACGTATGGAATAAGCGCACCCACACACCCAGAAGAAAAATTTCCGCCGAGACATCCGCAAGGATGCCCCGGCGGTTTCCGTTCCGCACCCCCCTCCCTACAGGGGAGGGGCCGGGGGTGGGGCCGTTTTGTCTCAGCCATGTCATCGGGCACACATATAATAAAAGAAATAAAGAAACAAAAACAATAACGATTATGAAACAACTAAAGAAACTATCATTGACGCTCCTGCTGCTCATTACCGCAGCCGCGGGCGCATGGGCTGACGACACGAACCCCGCAGTGGAATACGACAACGCCAAGACCACAGCCTCGTTCACCATGCCCGCCAACGACGTGACGGTGAACTACATCCTGGTGCGCGACCTGGAGGACCAGACAAACAAAGTCACCTTCAGCGGACTGCCCACCGGCGATGGACTCATCGTGAAGAAGGGCAGCGACGGCAAATACAAGTTCGGCATCGACCCCACGTTCAAGCTCACCGACCCGCTGGCCGACAATGCTGACATCATCGCTGCCACAGGCCTCACCGTCACGGTGGAGAAGAAGGGCGAAGGCGACACCTGGACTTCCGGCACCCTCGCCGACTTCCAGGCCGACATGCAGCCCGGCACCTACAAGCTCAAAGCTGTGCCCAAGGACGCGACCAGCCCCTACGACGGCACTGTCTACAGCAGCGAGTTCACCGTCGTAGAGCAGTACGACCTCACCGTGAAGCCCGCCAACGACTTCTCGAAGGGCAAGATTGAGAGCGTCACCGTAGGCACAGAGGAAATCACCCCTGATGCCAACACCGGCAAGGCCACCAAGGAAGGCATCGCCCCCGACACCGAAGTGAAGCTTAAAGCTAAGCGCGGATATGTGATTGAGAGCGTCGAGGCGAAAAAGTTTGTGCCTGCCGAGGGTCATGACCTCACAGCCTCCGCTGTAGGCGATATTGTAGGCTCCGACGGCAAGACATACGCCGCCGCCGACAAGGACAACCTGCCCAAGAACGTCACAGCAGTAGCCATGGTGGCCTACAAGAACGGCACTGGCGGCTTGGCCATCGCCCTGAGCGATGAGGGCTCGATGAACTTTAGCACGGCCAAGAGCACCTGCGAGAGCAAGACCGCCATCAGCGGTGCCACATGGAAATTGCCCAGTAAGAATCAGTGGGAACAGATATTCTCTGCCAACGGCGGCAACAATAATAGTTGTACTGGTCTGAATACTGCTATCGACAATGCTGGAGGCACAGCCTTGGTGGCGGGCAAAGTTTATTGGTCAACTTCTCCCGCAATGCTCTCTGGCACTTATTTCTGCTTGATAATCAACAATGACGGCAGTATAAGCAGTCAGACCGGCTCTACGGGCAAATATAAAATGACCCGCGCCATCCTGACCTTCTGACGAGGAGACGTGACCCTCTCGCGCGTATATAATATAAAAGGTAAAACACAAAAAGAATACAATATATGAAAACAATATCAAGATATATCATGACGCTCGCGCTGCTCATCACCGCAGCCGCGAGCGCGTGGGCTGACAGCTTCTCGGCAGATGCCTATGCGGCCAATGCCACACTGAACGGCGTCAGCGTTACTGCCAACCAAACGGTGACCATCAATAAGGGTGTCACCGTGACCGTCAATAACGGTCTTTCCATCCAGAGTAATGCCACACTCACCGTCACCGGCGGCGGCACACTTGTCGTCAACGGCGCAACTGGTGCCCCCGGTGCAGATGGTTGGGAAGAAAGTGATATTGATCCCAATACTTGGGAACCAGTGGTGCATGTTTATAATCCAACCGCTGGTGGCCCTGGTGGTGCTGCCATCACCATCAACGGCAGTGCCCAACTTGCTCTCAGCAATGCCACCGTCATAGCCAATGGCGGGCAGGGCGGTCAGGGCGGTCATGGCCCGAACGGTGATAATATAATTTATGCAGCCAACGGTGCCGACGGCAACGGCTTTGCCAGCTTCCCTGCCATCGAAGGCGCTATACTGAGCTACAGCACTAACGGCACCGACTACACCGAGTACGAAAGCGGCAATACCACGCTGTATCGTTATATGAAGGTAGAGCCCGAGGTGACCATCAGCCAGGACGCGGAAACCAAGCAGTATGAGGCATCGTTCAAAATGCCGCAGTACGACGTGACCGCCACCTACACCATCAAGCGCGACATGTCGGTGGACGTTGACGGCGAGATGGCCGACCGCATCCGCATCAAGAAGGATGGCAATGAATTCCAGGCCGTCGATGCCTCACAGATGAATCCCGTCGTAAAGGACAACCTTGAGACAAACAGCCCCGTGACGCTGACCGAGACCACCGACTACACCAAGCAGCTGCAGAAGCAGGACGAGAACGACCCCGACACATGGACCGACGTCACTGCGCTGAGCGTGGGCAACTTCCGCTACAAGATTACCGGCGCCGGCAACTACAGCGGTATCGCCTACAGCAACACCTTCAAGCTCTTCCTGGGCTACGAGTTGGAGATTGCCGCCGGCAAGTATGCCACCTTCTATACGGACGAGGCCGTGACGGTAGATACAGAGACCTCGCTCGACGGAGAACTCTATACCATCACCGAAGTCAATGAGACTGCCACCGAAGCAACGCTTTCTGATGCCATCACCGTGGCTCCTGCCAACACTCCGCTGCTGGTGAAGAACAACGCTGCGGAGACGAAGACCATCCTGCTCATCCCGACCACCGAGACAGCCGCTACAGTCAGCTTCTACGAGGGCTTCAAGGGTACCCTGGAGGCTAAGACCACCGCTAACAATGAAACCTATGGTCCCTGGAACATGGACGAGGGCAAGAAGTACTACGGATTTAACGGCACCGACTTCGTATGGATCAGGGAGGCCGGCAACGTGGCCGCCCACCGCTGCTGGATAGAGCTGAGCACTACCGCTGCCAGTGCTGCCCCGCAGATCCGCCTCATCTTCAGCTCGACCACAGGAATTGAGAGTGTTGACAGGGAACAGTCGACGGTTGACGGCTGGTACGACCTCAACGGTCGCCGCCTGCCCGGCAAGCCCACTAAGAAGGGTGTCTACATCGTGAACGGAAAGAAGATGGTAGTGAAATAAAGAAAGAACAAATAAGAATCAAGTTATGAAAAAGATATTTTCAATATTAGTACTGGCTCTCGCGGTCATGACTGCGAGTGCCTACGACCTGACGACGGGAACGCTCCAGAACTGCACCGTGGCCTTCACGGTGGACAATGTCGACGCCACCACGGCCGACGCAGGAAAAACGGTGACCGTCACCGTCACGCCCAGTGCGGGCTACGCTACGAGGGGCATCAGCGTCAAGGCGTTTATGAACACCGACGAGATGAAGGCGCCACAGCACCGCGTCGGCTTCGTGGAGGACATCGAGGCAACCGCCGTGGACGGCAATGTCAACGCCTTCACCTTCATCATGCCCGATGCCAACGTCGAGGTGACACCCACGATCGAAGAGCTGGTGGCTGCCACCATCAGCTTCGCAGAAGCCACGCCTGAAAAGAAGTTCAGCGACGACACCTATGCCAACACGCTGACCAACACGGGCGACGGCACCGTCAGCTACGCGTCGGACAATATCGCCGTGGCCACCGTCGATGCCGAGAGCGGACAAGTGACCTTCGTGAGCACCGGCACGGCCACCATCACGGCCACCGCCACCGACAACGAGACCTATACCTATAAAGGCATGGACGGCTATAACAGCACTTCGAGGCAGGCCACCGTCAGCTACACCCTGACGGTCGCACCGGGCGACATGACCGTCTCGGCCCCCAATGTCGACCGGTCGTTCAGCCCCACCGACAGCTATGGCATCACGGTCAATGTGACGAAGCCCGCCAGCGGAGCCACCGTCACGTACGGCACCACCGCGGGCATCTACACGCTGTCGGCCAGTCCGACGTTCAGCAACATCGGCACCTACACCGTTTACTATAAGGTGACAGCCCCGAACTACAACGACTACGTCGGACAGGCCACCGTGACCATCAACAAAGCCTCGGGCTACGTGTACTATCCCAAGACGCAGGTGAACAAGACCTACGGCGACGCCAGCTTCGTCAACGAAGTAGTGTTCACAGGCGACGGCACCATGAGCTATGCATCGAGCAAGGAGAGCGTAGCCACCGTCGATGCCGCCACGGGTCTGGTGACTATCAAAGGCGTGGGCACCACGACCATCAGTGCCACGATGTCGGAGGGAGATTCCTACCTAGAAGACTGGCACAGCTACACGCTGACCGTCGGCAAGGCCGACCTGAGCAAGGCCACCATCGCCCTCGCACAGACCAGCTACGAGTACGACGGCAGCGAGAAGAAGCCCGCAGTACTCATGGTGGTGCTGGGCAACTCCATGCTGCAAGCCGATGCCTATAGCGTCGGCTACGGCAACAACGTGAACGCCGGCACCGCCACCGTGACCGTCAGCGGACAGGGCAACTACACAGGCGAGGCTTCGACAACGTTCGCCATCACCCCGAAGACCATCACCGACGACAACGTGACCATCGTGGACGGCGGCACGGACAACCGACAGCTGACCATCCACGACAAGGGCAACCAGCAGGGCGGCATCGTCACTCCCGACCTGGAGGTGAGCACGCTGAACTACGACCGCTCGCTGCCTGCCAGCGAGGTGAATGCCTACACCGTCTGCCTGCCCTACGCACCGTCGACGGAAGGCGGCCTGAAGTACTATACGCTGACGGGCGTAGAGGGCACGACGCTGCAGTTCACGGAGATCAGCGGCGCACCGCTGGCCTACACACCGTACCTGGTATTTGCCTCGTCGTCGACTGACATCGGAAAGACGGGCGTGACGAATGTCACCATGCGCCAGGAGGTGGACGGCAGCACGGCCGGCAGCTACGAGCTGAAGGGCACCCTGTCGGGCATCAGCCACGACGACGCCCAGGGCTTCTACATCCTGCAGAGCGGCAACCGCTGGGCCAAGATAGGCAGCGACACGCACGCCTACATCCCGCCCTTCCGCGCCTACATCGTGCCCACCGCTGCGGCCCCCGCGCCCGCTGTGGACTATCTGGACAACGAGTTCCACGATGCCGGCAGCGCCACAGGCATTGACAGCATGCGCACGACAGACCGCAACGGCACCGAGCGATGGTTCGACCTGAACGGCCGCCGCATAGAGAAACCCACCACAAAAGGTATTTACATTCGTAACGGAAGAAAGGAGATCGCAAAATGAAAAAGCAGTATATCAACCCCGAGATGGAAATGGTGCGTCTGGAACAGACCGTCATACTCTGCGTGAGCGGACAACTGAGCGACGATGAGGCCACGGAGCCGGCATCAGCCCCGCTGTTTGATGCCGACGACGACTTCTAACAGTGCATGGTAGGACAAAGAAAACGGGCTGACCCTCGGCGGTCAGCCCGTTTTCTTTTGTTCAATAAATAAGGCTCTGTGCCTCTGTGTTCTATTCATAAGACAGGCCAACCATCAACGATGCTCGTTCATATATTCGCGGGGCGACATGCCATAGAACTTCTTGAAGATGGTAGAGAAAGAAGCGGCATTGTTGAAACCACAGGCATACATCACCTCAGTGATATTCATATTGCGCGAAGCCAAGAGATTGGCAGCCTGCTTCAAACGGATATTGCGAATGAAGTCGTGAGGAGTCTGCCCTGTCAGCTCCTTCATCTTGCGATGCAGATGAACTCGCGATATTCCTACCTCCTCGGCAATAGCATCCACACTGAGGTCGGAATTGCTGATATTCTTGCTGATTACCTTCATCACACGCTCTAACAGCTGGTCGTCGGGCGATTTCATCTTTACCTTGTCTACCTGCTCTTCCAACTGGTCGTTGCGACCGTATTTCAGTCGGAGCATCTGGTGTGTATGGATGAGGTTTACAATGGTGCGGCGCAGGATGTCCATATTGAAGGGTTTCATCACGTAAGCATCGGCTCCCATCTCCAAGCCCTCCAACTGGTCTTCATCACGGCTCTTTGCCGTCAGCAGGATGACAGGGATATGGCTTGTGCCCGGATTGCTCTTAATCTTGGAACACAGTTCGTTACCATCCATCTCGGGCATCATGATGTCGGAGATGACAAGATCGGGCATGCTCTTCAGCACCTCGGTCAGACCAGTACGGCCGTTTTCAGCCACGCTGACCTGATAGGCTGAAGACAGCTCTGCCGCCAGATAGTCACGAATCTCGGCATCGTCTTCGACAATGACAATGTGCTGACGGCGGGTAGCCTTGGGCAACTCAGCGGCCACTGGGGTTTCCGTAACCAGTTCTTCGTCGAACAGGCTAGTGGCATGAGACACATTCTCCTTGTCGACTATCATCTCCTCGGGTTTCAGATGGCTGTTGCCTAAAGGAATGGTGACGACAAACTCGCAGCCAGGAGCTCCTTGATTATTATGGGCCTCGATGGTTCCATGATGGAGTTCGACCAACGAGCGAGTCAGGTCGAGTCCGATACCCGTTCCCGTCTTGCGATCGTTTACCATCGTCGGTGTCTGATAGAAGCGTTCGAAGATGCGGTCGAGTTTGTCTTCAGGGATTCCTTCCCCGCTGTCCTTGATGGCAATGCGCACGTGGCTGTCATCATGACTGACGGTGATGCCTATCTCGCCTCCCGTCGGGGTGAACTTAAAGGCATTGCTCAACAGGTTGACCACGACCTTGTCGAAGTTGCCACGATCAATCCAGACGGGCAGCATCTGTACATCATGCTCGTATGTGAAACGAATGTTCTTAGCCTTTGCCTGCTGATTGAAAAGGGTATAAATGTCTCCGATGAACGAGATCAGTTCGGTCTCGCACATGTGCATCTGCATCTGTCCCTTGTCAATCTTACGGAGGTCCATCATCTGGTTTATCAGACCCAGAATACGCTCTGCATTCCGTCGGATGGTTTCGTAGACACTGCGGCGGTGGGGGTCGTCATCTTGCTTGATGAGTGAGAGCAGCGGCGTGACAATGAGTGTCATAGGGGTGCGAATCTCGTGAGAGATATTCATAAAGAACTTCAGTTTCGCGTCAGCCATCTCCTCTGCATGGATATGCTCCTGCAGGCGCAGGCGGTCTTGCTCCTTACGGCGGCGGATTCGCAGATACCGCCATAATATGGCACCCAATGCCATGAGGTAGACAACATACGCCAACGGAGTGCGATACCAGGGAGCATGAATGACAACCGTAAAGCATCGCTCAGGGGTTACGATACCATCCTGCTCTGCCACCACACAGAAATCATAGTTTCCAGGCTGCATGTGGCTGAAGGTAATCTCGTTGACCCCCGGCTGCATGCGCACCCATTCTTCTTTGTTGATGCGATAACGATAGACGATATGTTCAGGATTATCGTAGGTAAGCGTAGACAGCTGCAGGGCAAACGAATTATCACTGGAAGCCAGCACGAAGCGGTTGGAAGCAATCACTGTCGTGTCGACCACATGCCACAGGCCAGACATCGTGGCAGGGGTGACAGGCTCGCCGTCCACCCAGAATCCAGTCAGCTTCACCTCTGCCTTCCATTCGCGCTCCCGAATATCCTGTGGATTAAACCATGTGATGCCACCCAAGCCACCAAACAACATCTGTCCGTTAGGAGCCGTAAATGAGGCACCGTCGCTGAACTCATTCGACTGCAGTCCGTTGTCGACGAAGAAGTTGCTGGTCTGATTCGTCTTAGGATTCATTCGGCACAGGCCATGATCGGTGGATATCCATAAACAGCCCTGATGGTCCTGCTCAATGCTCGAAATGCCGTTGTCTGCCAATCCACTCTCGATGGCATAGTGATGCTTCTTACCCGTCTTCAGGTCGTACCCTAACAAGCCGTCGTTGGTTCCTACATACAATTTCCCGCCAAACTCGCGAGCCACGCGCGTTGGGGTACCATAATTCAAACAATTGTTCCCTTTAAAGGTAGTAAGCCAGCTTTCTGTTGCCAAGTCGAGGGCACATATGCCCATCGTGGTCGCGACATAGATGCGGCGGCCATCCGGCGAGAGGGCTATCTGTGAAATATAGTTGTTGGTAAGGCTGTTCACCTTGCGATTGCTGGCAGCATCGCCCTCCTGCACATAGGTTTTCACCTCGCCTGTCTGGCCATCGAGGCGCAACAGGCCATAGCCCATCGTTGCCAGCCACAGGCGTCCCTGCCTGTCTGTACACATGCCAAAAATGCTCACTGCCGGTCCCTGAGGCAAGCGATGCGGATGGTAGGTCAGACTATGAGGGTCTATCCAGCCACAGCCCTCCTTATACGTTCCAATCCAGACACGCCCTTCGTGGTCTTCTGTCATTCCGAGAATCGTAGCAGGGAAATTTTCCTTAAAGTGCCTGACTACCTTTCCCTTTGTGTCCAGACAGTAGAGTCCGTCCTTGTCGGTACCTATCCAGTTCAGGCCATTCTTACTCATCAGCACGCTGGTGACACAGGCCGAACCGATGACATTGCGAGCACCCAGCTTATAGCCCATATAGTGGAAGCCTGTGGTCTTGGCGGGGTGCATGTAGATACCTTTCTGAAGCAGTCCCAGCCAAGTGTTGCCATTGCGGTCTTCACAGATGGAGTAGACCTTGGCAGTACTTAAGTCGACATCGCGGCTATAGTAGGGATTGTCTGTCAACTGCTGCGTCTTGGGGTCGTAGATAGCCAGCCCCAAGCCGTCATAGCCTATCAGGATACGATGATCGCGACTGACATAGAGCGTAGAGATGTGTTTCGTACCCGTACCTTCTATATGAACGGGCGACGCATCGAGTCTGAACATACCCGCATTGGCTGTTCCCACATAGATGCGGCCTTCGCCATCCTCGCAGACACCACGCACCATCCCTAACTGGTCCTCGTCCTGGAAATAGCGATGCATCTTCTTCCCGTCATAGCACAGCAGTCCCTGGCTCTCGGTCACAATCCATAGGCGGCCGCGGCGGTCTTCCATCATCCGATGAGCGGTTTTCACCTCTGCCAGCTCGCCGCCCAACTGGCGGGCCTCCTTGCCATTCGTCATCTGCAGGATGCCATGTGCCGATGTCCCGATGAGGATACTCCCATCGCGGCGCTCCAACAGCGAAGTCACATAACTGGGAACAGAATGACCAGACAAATCGTAGGTCGTTACATCTTTAAAACGCTCGCCGTCATAGGTCTGCAAGGCTCCATACATACCTATGTAGAACAAGCCGTCGCGGTCTTGCATCATGCAGTTCACATAGTTGCTGGCCATTCCCAAGTCCTGACGCATCTCTTTCTTCAGGATGCGGAACTGATAACCGTCATACCTGTTCAGTCCGTTACGCGTAGAGACCCATATAAAGCCGTCATGATCCAGGAATATCTGTGTCGTGAAGCTACTCGACATCTGCTTGTCTGCATCAAACAGCTTACCCATCTGGGCATACATGCTCAGAACGATGAACAGGAAGGAAAAGGTTAGAACTTTACGCATTTTTATATTTTAAGTTAGTAAGTTTGTTAGAAAACGGATGCAAATATAGTCATTTATTTTCTTACTTCCAAACTTTACGCAGTGTAACATGCATAAAAGTTACATAAAATAAACTTTCTGTTACGAAATCACAGCAGAGCGAACACCCTCCACGACACCTTCCGCTTGCAGGCAACAGCACTGCGGCCTAAAAAAAAGCAGGCTGCTGGAACGCTTTCCAGCAGCCACTGCGGTTACAAAACAAACTACTAATGATAATATTACTAAAACAAATCTTTACGTAAAACGTCTCCGTTTCTTTTTGCAAAGGTACACACTTTTCCTTAAACGGGCATTATATTGCGTTTCAGATACTTTTCTCCGTGTATCAATCGAATATTTGGCAGTCAATTCATCACTACCACTCCGCCGTTTTGTGGTATCGTGATGTTGATTTGCTGCTTATTGCTCTGCTTTACGGTAGTCACCTTTCCCTGCAGTTTGGCATCGTCGGCATAGACGGTCAGCGTGGTTCCCTTTGCAAACATGGGCAGCGAAAGTGTACGCTTCAGAGGTTGCTGCTCGGCATTGATGCCTACCACAAACCAACGCTCGCCACTGCGCCGGGCCAGGATAATGTATTTGCCCGGATAGCCGTCAATAAAACGAACTTCATCCCACATGGTGGGCACCTTCTTCATAAAGTCAATAGCCCAGGCGGGAGCGTCTGTCAGATTATCGGGAGCCAGCGCAAAATGCTGTTGGGCACTCTGGAAGAGCACTGCCGTAGCCAGGGCATAGACATCGCTCGTCCGCCGATAGGTACCATGCTGGTTGTCAGTGCTGTAGCGTTTGTTCAATGCACTGCCGCCAAAATCCATCGAGCCCACCGTGTTGCGGATAAAGGGATGTATGCAGCCATTACGCGCCTCGGCATCACAGAAGGCTTGCCCGAAACTGAGGTTCTCAGAAGCCAGCACCGCCTCGCTAGCCACATAGTTGGGGAACATGCGCTCCCACCCTCTGGGCAGTGTGCATCCATGGAAGATACACAGCAGTCCATAGTCGTTGGCATCGCTCAGAATATCCTCATATAGCTGGAGGGTAGGCTGCTTGTCGCCAGCAAAGAAGTCGACCTTGATGCCTCGGATGCCGTTTTCCTGCAGCCACTTCATCTCCTGACGGCGGATGCGACTATTGCTCATGCGATTCTTTGGAGTCTGAGGAGCATCGTTCCAGTAGCCATTACTATTATACCAAAGGAAGAGCGACACCCCCTTGCTGCGGGCATAGCGGGCCAGTTCGGCCACACGCTCATAGCCTATCTGCAAGTCCCAATGGGCATCTACCAGCACCGTCTGCCAGCCCATAGCTGCCGAGAAGTCGATATACTCTTTCTGCTCGTCATAGTTGCAGCTGCTGTCCATCCGTATAATCCAGCTCCAGGTGCCCTTGCCATATTCATAGACCTTGGAGGGCTTGTACTTCTGCTCTACCAAATCCCACGGCACAGTGGTCTCCACGATATGCTTCAACGGTCCGACGGTGATGGTGCGCCAAGGGGTAGATGCCGGCAAGGGCATACCGACAAAGGGGCTGCCTAACCCATTGAGCTCGCCATCCTGAGGGAATCCAATCTGATAGTGGCCACCTCCCGTATTCAGCAGGCGACAGCCGACATAGCCGCCATCGGTTCCTGTCTCGCTGAGGAGTACCCAGTTGTCACCAGTTCTAAAGAGACAAGGAAAGGTATAGCCCTCGCCCCAGCCATTCTTCCCTACGGGTTCATCGCAGGTGTAGGGTGTCTCGTAGCTGGGATAGGTACGGGCAAAGCCCCCCATCGGCTTCACTTGCGGACAAAGGAAGGTGGTGGTGCCTTCTGGGAAAATAAAACTGCTGGCCTCGCCTTTGACAACACAGACACAAACGGGATTGCCATCAGGGCCTTTCAGTCCTGGGCGCTGCAAGGTATAGCGGAAGGCCACATCACGATTGCTGATGCGGAAGGTGATATCCATCACGTGGCGCCCTTCCTGTTGGTAGCTTGCCACCACCTCCGTAGCCACATAGTCAACATGGCTTTGCTTGATGGTGCGCAAGTCATAGCTGTCGCTCAACTGTCTCTCTTGGACATTTGTCTGTGTCAGCTGGCGACTGTAGTCACCGATGTTGGTCACGATGCCTAAGGGCGACTGGCTAATCAGCTGCTGTCCGTCGTAGCTTACTTGATAGCAAGGCTTGCCTTGCTCCATTTCCAATGTCAGGGCTACGCGTCCGTCAGGACTCTTGTACGTGTCGGCCATCGCTCCGGTAGTCATCACCATCAGCCCGGCCAAAAGGATCATTGCTTTCATTTTTTCTTATTGCTGTTTTATAATTATTTTCGTTCAAACTTCCAATAGTCAAGACGCGTGTCACCAGACACCTTACTGAAACATATGAACAGGTCGTGAACACCTTTTGCATTCTTCACCTTTGTTCTGAATGTACGGTACACTTCCATGCCCCCTGTTGTCTCTATTTCCATGCTACCGACAATGGGACCATTCTTGCTGTCCAACCTTAGCGTCAGCGCACAACGCCCCGTTGTAGAAGCCACAACGGCAAAACTCCTGGCTCCCTTGTTGCCAAAGTCTACGCCACGAAGCTTGATGTATTCGCCATCGTTGATGTCATAGACATACATGTTACGCCTGCCCGTAGATTCAGGCATGTCGGCAACCACTCCAGTATTGGGTATGCCCATCTTCGCAGTCTTCAATCCGTAACCCCATGCCATTGTTTCTGCCTCTATCCGCCGGTAGGGATTCAGCCACTGTAACTGCTTCAGTGGTTTCTGGTCAAGCCAATAGGGAATCTCCTGAATGGTTCCATCGGTATTGTATGTAATCTCTGATGCCGAGACAGAGCGACGTTCATGGTGAACAAAAGTATCCAGATGCATCAAATCATAGTTTTGTCCGAAAACATAAGCGTGTCCTTTGTAGTCGCAAATACCTGGATGGTTCCCCCTGTCACGTGGTGTAGGGCGCATGATATACCCCTTTGGCTCCCACGGCCCCTCCGGGCTATTGCTCATGGCATAGCCTAAAGCCTCCGGACAACACGTCGTAGCATAGGCAAGGTAATAATGTCCCCCACGCTTATAGAGCCAAGGCCCTTCCTGATAATGCTCTATATGATATGGCAACTGATGAATTTCGCCCTTGGTGGATATCATGTCGTCATTCAGCTTCACCCAATAAGTATGGGGGTTACCCCAGTACATATAAGCCTGACCGTCGTCATCGATAAATACAGTGGGGTCGATGTCTTCCCAATGTTCCTGCTGCCAAACGAGAGGTTTTCCCAATGGGTCACGGAAAGGACCGTATGGCGTATCGGCAACCAGCACTCCGATACCATGCCCATGCAAAGGCGCATAGAGATAATATTTGCCGTTTCGCTCTACGGTTTGTATAGCCCATGCCCCATTTTCCCGCGAACGCCACGTGAAATCCTTTAGTGAAGCCACTGCACCATGCTCAGTCCAATTCACCATATCCGTGGTCGACCACAAGAGCCAGTCATACATGAAGAATCCTGCAGAACTACGCTCGTTCACGTCTGGTATATCTTCTGGCGATGAATCATGTGAGGTGTACAGAAACAATGTATCGCCCTTCACCATAGGTGAGGGGTCGGCAGTAAACTTCGTCTGGAACAGTGGCATATTCACAGACACTTTCTCTTCTACGGCAGCCTGAAGCAGCAACGAGTCATTCGAATACACAGGACGGTCGTTGGAGCCAACTAAAGACGTTTCTTGTGCCACACTGCACATAGCGATAGTCATCATCGCAGCAAGGAGGGTTGTTTTCTGTTTCATCATGCTTGCAAAAGTACAAAAAAAAACAGTAACAGCAATATTTTCGTGTTACTGATTCTTTTTTACTTGTATCTTATTCTACCCTCACCCACTCACCCAACAGGGCTGAAAGGCCGATGTACAAAGGGATTGGAGCACGTGAGGGTGAGTGAGTTCACCCTCACTTCTACCCTCACTTCTACCCTCACTTTTTTGAAGTAATCATTTCCCCTCCTAAGTTAGGAGGGGTTAGGGGTGGTCTGAACAAACGCATAAACTTGTACCAACTTACTTTTAAGCATGTTCCCAAAAAGTGAGGGTAAAAGTGAGGGTAGAAGTGAGGGTAATCGTGGATACCCTCACGTACTTTAATCCCTTTGTACATCGGCCTTTCAGCCCTGTTGGGTGAGTGGGGTGAGGGGAATTTTAAAAATGAGAAATGAGAAATGAGAAATGAAAGAATTGGATTTCCTGCTCAGGGAAAGATTTGTCAGCGAGACACGTCGCAGCCCTCAGTCCGAAGGCTTCGAACTCTCAGTCCGCAGGCTTCGGACTCTGAGTCCGTAGGGGACGTACTGAAAGCGTATGGCTTATAACGCACAGATGCTCCTTCGCCTGCTGCTGTTCCTTCAGACTTCCCACTCGTAGGTGTCGTAGCAGACGGCCCGTGCTCCGAAACCCTCCTTCTGGTAGATAAGCGACTCGTTCAACACATCACTATGCGTCTCTGTAGACTTGCCAAAATCGAGATACAACGTGTGAGGATAGGTACGCAGTATCTCATCCACTATGGCATTTACCACGCCCAACCGCTTGCCCTCGGGAGTAGCCGCAATATACTGGGTATGAACAACCTGCGAAGTCAGGTAGACCACACAGCCCCCCAGCAGGCGACCTTCCTTTCGGGCCTCGAAGAGCACGATATGGTCAGGGAAGCGCTGATGCAGCAGCAGTATCTCGTCCAAGGAATGGACGGGTCTGACTCCATGTCGCGTTTGCAGATTTTCTGAGAGTATCTGCCAGAAGCTGGCAAAATCAGTACCAACACCTGTTTCCACCTTTTGACTTTGGGCCACTTTCAACCCATGCCGACGGTCTTTTTTCCATTTCAGCGGACGAGCCAGCACGATGGTTGACGAGACATCGCGCTCGACGAGCCGCGCATCGAAGACACGCCACATAGCATAGAGAGACTCCTCAGCAGGCAACTGATGATAAATCCAGGGAATGGCCTTATAGACAACCCGCTGGAACCCACGCTCCGACAGATAGTGCCGCCAAAGGGTGAAAAGCTCTATCACATGGGCTGTAGTAGCCTCACTTCCCATCACCAGCCCGCCATAGGTGAGTCCCTGATGAGAGTAGAACACCTGTCCCCGCTCATTGGCCGGAAGGAGTGCATAGAGCTGACTGTCACGGTAGAACAGTAGCGAATGGTCCTCGAAGCGGTCGCTATGGTAATCCATGTAGCTGCGATGGAAGAGGAAGGTCCCATTCTTCGACTGCGCCACAAACCGGTTCCACTCCTCAGCCCTGCCTGGAGTATATCTTATTATTTCGAACATCCTACGTATCTTAGGAAATCATCATAGTCATAGATATAGTCGGCCTCGTCATAATGCTCTGAGGCCAGCACCAGACAGACTGCCCCGCTGGAGAAATCGTCCAGCGTGCGCCATATATCCGTTTCAATGAGCAATCCTTGCCAAGGGTGGTTCAGCAGGATGGTCTCTCGCTCGCGACCGTTGTCGAGCGTCACATGGAACGAACCGCTGACAGCGATTAGCAACTGGCGCAGGCGCTTATGGGCATGCCCGCCGCGCCCCATTCCACCAGGGACATCATAGACCCAGTAGGCCCGTCTGATGTCAAACGGAACCATGCTGGCCCCCTCGGCAAAAGTCAGGTTGCCGCGAGGGTCAGTGATTCTGGGCAAGTCTATGATTCGTCCTATCATTTCTTCATATAGGGTTCAGTGCCAAGAACCGTCTTGGCCAGTCGCTTGGCTTTGTCACGCAGGGCTTCCACATCGTCGCCCACCTCACCATAGCAGAGCACCACACCCATGCGGCGACCCTTGTGAGCCTCGGGCTTGCCGAAGATGCGGATGCGCGTGCGGTCTTCTTTCAGTGCCTCCTCCAGATTGTATTCGAAGAGTGTACGGTCTACAGGACTCGTTGCCTCACGCGGCGACAGGATGACGGCCGAGGCGCCTGCATGCTCCAGGTGAATGGCGGGGATGGGCAGTCCCATCACGGCACGGAAATGAAGCTCAAACTCCGAGAGGTTGGTGGTATGTCCGAGCGTCACCATACCCGTATCGTGCGGACGGGGTGAGAGTTCCGAGAAGATAACCTCGCCCTGCTTGGTCAGGAAGAACTCTACACCCCAGATGCCGGCACCTGTCAGGGCGCGCGTCACCTGGTCGGCCATGTGCTGAGCCTGCTTCAGGGCCTCGTCAGAAATCTTGTAGGGCTGCCACGACTCACGATAGTCACCGCCCTTCTGCACATGCCCGATGGGGGGACAGAACAGGGTGGGCCAGCCGTTCTTCTGGGTGACGGTGAGCAGGGTGAACTCGGACTCGAAGTCGATAAACTCCTCGATAATCACCTCCTTCACGTCGCCGCGGCCTTCCTCCATAGCCTCACGGAATGCCTGTTCCAACTCCTCATCGTTATGGACATAGCTCTGTCCGTGACCAGAAGAAGACATCAAGGGCTTCACTACACAGGGGAAGCCAATCTCGTCGGCCGCGCGCTTAAACTCGTCGAAAGTCTTGGCATAGAAATACTTAGCTGTACGCAAGCCTAACTCCTTAGAGGCCAAATCGCGAATGGCACGGCGGTTCATGGTGTAGTTGACGGCACGAGCCGACGGCACCACCTGAATGCCCTGCTCCTCGAACTTAAACAACCGCTCCGTGCGGATGGCCTCAATCTCAGGCACGATGATGTCGGGCTTATGCTTGTTGACAACAGCCTCCAGGGCATCGCCGTCGAGCATAGAAAACACCTCGCGCTCGTCGGCTACCTGCATAGCGGGCGCATTATCATAACGGTCGCAGGCGATTACATACTGGCCTGCACGCATGGCGGCAATCACGAACTCCTTGCCCAGTTCGCCTGAGCCTAACAGCAATATCTTTTTCATAGTCTATCGGTTTGCATACATATTGTCATAATACTTCTGGTAGTCGCCGCTGGTGACATTGTCGAGCCACTCCTGATGGTCGAGATACCAGCGGACGGTCTTCTCGATTCCCTCTTCAAACTGGAGCGAAGGTTCCCAGCCAAGCTCGCGCTGCAGCTTCGTGGAATCGATGGCATAGCGGAGGTCGTGACCAGCACGGTCGGTAACAAAGGTGATAAGGTCCAAATCCTCGCCCTCCTTGCGTCCTAACAGGCGGTCGACGGTCTTGATGAGCACCTTGATGATGTCGATGTTCTTCCACTCGTTGAATCCGCCGATATTATAGGTATCGGCAATCTTGCCCTCATGGAAGATGAGGTCGATGGCACGGGCATGATCCTCAACGAACAGCCAGTCGCGCACGTTCTCTCCCTTGCCATAGACAGGCAGCGGCTTGCGGTGGCGGATGTTGTTGATAAACAAGGGAATCAGCTTCTCCGGGAACTGATAGGGACCATAGTTGTTAGAGCAGTTGGTCACCACCACAGGCATGCCATAGGTGTCGTGGAAAGCACGGACGAAGTGGTCGCTCGAAGCCTTCGAGGCACTGTAGGGTGAATGGGGATTATACTTTGTCGTTTCCAAGAAGAACTTATCTCCGTATGCCAAATGATGCTCAGCACTCGAGGCGGTAGTAGTGAACGGAGGCTCGATGCCGTCGGGATGGGTCAGTTCCAGGGCACCATACACCTCGTCGGTAGAGATATGATAGAAACGCTTGCCCTCATACCGCTCAGGCAGGCTTTCCCAGTAGAGCTTGGCAGCCTGCAAGAGGCTCAAAGTACCCATCACGTTGGTCTGGGCGAAGGTAAACGGGTCTTTGATGCTGCGGTCTACATGACTCTCAGCAGCCAGATGGATGATGCCGTCCACCTTCTTCTCCTGCATCAGTTTGTAGAAAGCATCGAAGTCGCAGATGTCCATCTTCACAAACTCGTAGTTGGGCTTTTGCTCGATGTCCTTCAGGTTGGCCAGATTACCTGCATACGTCAGCTTGTCGAGGTTGATGATGTGGTAATCAGGATACTTGTTTACAAACAGGCGCACCACATGACTTCCAATAAAGCCTGCGCCACCGGTAATAATGATTGTACGTTTCATACCTATTATATATTTATTGTTTTTTCCTTCTAAAATAATCGAGGAAGTCCCTTCCCTAATCCTATTTATTTTTTATCTCCTAATGTTATAACTTCGCAATCGGTGAATTTATTGCCCTCGACGGTCAGTCTTATGAGCGTGCGCTCCTTGTGCCAGCCCTGCAATCCGGCGGCACCGGGGTTGATGTGCAATAGGTTGAGCGTCTTGTCGAACTTCACCTTCAGAATATGCGAGTGGCCGGCAATGAACAGTTGGGGCGGCGAGGCATAGAGCTGTCCGCGAATACTGTAGTCGTAGTTGCCGGGATAGCCGCCGATATGCTTCATCAGCACATCCACATCCTCACATTTCCACCGCAGCACCTCTGGGTACATCAACCGCAAGTCGCCTCCGTCACAGTTGCCACATACTGCCCGCAGAGGGCGGAATGCCGCCAGCTTCTCGGCAACCTCCAAGGAGCCGATGTCGCCCGCATGCCATATCTCGTCGCAGGGCTCGAAGTAGTGCAGATACTTCTCGTCCCAGTAGGAGTGCGTATCACTGATGATTCCTATCTTCTTCATATTCCAAATTTACACATCATACGGTTACACGTTTTGCAGAAGTTTTAAGACGAGCGACGAACACCCACAGCAGGGGCAGTGTCATGGCAAACGAGCCAAAATCGCTGGCTGCCATAGAATACCAAACACCGTCCAATCCCCAGAACAGCGGGAAGATATAAGCCATCGGCAACAATAGGAACAGCTGGCGGGAAAGAGAAAGGAATATCGACATCTTCACCTTTCCTATACATTGGAAGAAGTTGGTGATGACCGCCTGCGAACCTACGACAAAGAACACCAGCATGTTCAGCTTGATGCCCCTGGCTGCCATATCGATAAGGGTCTGGTCGGTAGTAAACACACGGGCTATCTCCTTGGGGAACAGCATCGAGACCGCCCAGCCCAACAGCAGGATAGCCGTTGCCACCCCGATGGTAAGCCACAGACAACGGAACATACGGTCGTAGTTCTCTGCCCCGTAGTTATAGCCTACAATAGGCTGCATGCCCTGATTCATACCCATCACAAACATAAAGAGCACCATCACCACACTGTTGGCAATGGAATAGGCCCCCACAGCCATATCACCACCATAGCGCACAAACTGGTTGTTCATGAAGATAACTATCACACAGGCTGTTACGTTCATCAGGAAGGGCGATATGCCAATAGCAATAATGTTGCGCACCAGCGTCTTCTTCAGTCGGTAGATGCCTCGGCGCAAGTGGAGCAGTTCTTTGGGATTCGAGAACACCCACATCTGCCAGCACAGAGCTAATGTCTGACTGGTAATGGTTGCCAAGGCGGCTCCCTTGATACCCCATCTGAGCCACCAGACGAAGGCTATCACCAGTACGATATTGCAACCTACGGTAAACAGGGTGGCATACATCGCATGGCGGGGCTTGCCTGCTGCCCGCAACACGGCATTCATCCCAAAATACATGTGTGTCACCATATTGCCCAACAAGATAACCGTCATAAACTCACGGGCATAGGGCAGTGTCACATCAGAGGCACCGAAGAAACGCAGGATCGGATCCAGAAAGACCAGACAGACCACCATAAACAGGAAACCGATAATGAGATTGAGCGTAACGGTGTTGCCCAGCAGGTGCTCGGCAGTCTCGTAGTCACGCTGTCCTAACTTCACACTAATACATGTCGAGGCGCCCACACCGACTGCAGCTCCGAAAGCACCACTCAGATTCATAAAGGGGAAGGTGATGCCCAAACCGGCAATAGCCTCCGCACCCACCATCTGACCTATCATGGCACGGTCGATGATATTATACAAGCTGGAGGCTGTCATAGCCACAATGGCAGGCAAGGCGTACTGCACCAACAGCCGTCCTACGGGTTTTTGCCCCAGTTCCAATGCCGATTGTTTGTTGTCCATAATTGAAATCGCCTACAAAGGTACGATTTTTTTGCCGATAAAGCACGAGTTCTATATATTTTTTTGTACCTTTGCAGTGCAAAAGCAATCTACATACAACAATGCAACGACTGATACTACTGCTAACCGCACTGCTCACCTCTGCCCTCTACCTATATGCAGCATCGCCGCAGGAGGCACTGCGCCGAGTGCGCTATAAAGACGGGCCGGCCTATATCTACCGCATCCAGCTCACCGACAAGAAAGGCACGGGCTACTCGCTGGAGCATCCCACCCGCTTCCTCTCACGCCGCAGCGTGGAACGCAGGAATCGCCAGGGACTCCCCCTCGACTCTACCGACCTGCCCGTCAGCTACCGCTACATCCGCATGATAGAGAGCAGCCGCATCGAGGTCATCGGCCAGAGCCGCTGGCAGAACACCCTGCTGGTCAGGGTTCGCGACTCGGCAGCCATCCAAGACATCACCCGCCTGCCATGTGTCAAATCATACAAGATGGTATGGCTGTCGCCCGACTCCATTTCACCAACAGCCATCAAGACAAAATACCACGACCACTTCGAGGATCGCGACAGCGTCTCAGGCAATATCTATGGACAGGCCGCCAACCAGATGACCTCGCTCAAGGGCCAGCACCTTCACGGTATCGGCATGCGCGGCGAGGGGATGATGATTGCTGTCATCGACGGAGGATTCAAGAATGTCGACAAGATTCCCGCTTTCCAGCACATTGACATTCGCGGCTATCAGGACTTTGTGACACCCCGCTCGCCCAGCATCTTCGCCGAGACCGATCACGGCACGAAGGTGCTTTCGGCAATGGCCATCAACAGCCCCTATTACTATATCGGGACAGCCCCCTGTGCCAGCTATTGGCTACTGCGCTCAGAAGACCAGCAGACCGAACAGGAAGTGGAGGAGGACTATTGGACGATGGCGGCCGAATTTGCCGACAGCGTAGGCTGCGACCTGGTCAATTCATCATTAGGCTACAACGAATACGACTATCCCACGATGTCCTATCGGCAATGGCAGCTTGACGGGCATTCGTCCTTCGTCAGTCGCTCGGCAGATATGATGTCGCGCAAGGGCATGATACTCATCAACTCTGCCGGAAACTCCGGCATGGGGACTTGGAAGAAGATTACAGTTCCTGCCGATGCCGACCACATCCTGACCGTAGGAGCCATTTTGGCCGACGAACCGCACAAGATAGCACCTTTCAGCAGTGTCGGCCCCACACAGGACCAGCGCATAAAACCTGATGTCATTGCCATCGGAGCACCCGCCCGACTGGTCAACGGCCGAGGAGTCATCATGGATGATATGGGCACCTCGTTTGCCGCCCCTATCATCTGCGGACTCACAGCATGCCTCTGGCAGGCACTACCCCACCTGACAGCAGAACAAATCATGCAGCTCGTCCGCCAAAACGGCGACAACTACGAGCACCCCGACAACATCTACGGCTATGGAGTTCCCAACTTCTGGCGAGCCTTCCAAATAGGTTCCTACCACCCCACCACCCACAATACCCACTCCACCCACAACCCCCACATCACCCACCCCACCCACTAAAAAAAATGCCCACCCACTACACTCTCCGCCAACTCAACCTCCTGGTGCGCGATGCCATTGCAGCCGCCCTGCCCGACGAATATTGGGTAGAAGCCGAACTCTCCGAATGTCGTGAGCACGGCGGCCACTGCTATATGGAGCTCATCGAGAAAGACGAGCGCAGCAACACCCCCATAGCCCGGGCCTCTGCCAAATGCTGGCGACAGACGTGGCAGATGGTGCGCCCCTACTTCGAGCGTACTACAGGACAGCCTCTGCGGGCTGGCATGAAGGTGCTGCTGAGCGTGTATCCACAATTCCATGAAGCCTATGGGTTCTCGTGGATTGTCACCGACATCGACCCCACCTATACCCTGGGGGATATGGCCCGCCGCCGTCAGGAGATTATCCGACAGCTGAAGGAGGAAGGCGTGTTCGACATGCAACGCGAGCTTCCGATTCCCCTGTTTGCACAGCGCATAGCAGTGGTCAGCGCACCCAATGCAGCAGGCTATGGAGACTTCTGCCGACAGCTGGAGGACAACGGCTACGGACTGCACTTCAGCATAAGCCTGTTTCCTGCCATCATGCAGGGCGAACAGGTGGAAAGTGCGGTCATTGCCGCCCTGAATCAAATCTATGAACGCATCAACGACTTTGATGTAGTATGCATCCTACGAGGTGGCGGAGCTACTGCCGACCTCAGCGGCTTCGACACCCTCGCGCTGGCAGAGAACGTGGCTCAGTTTCCTCTGCCCATCATCACCGGCATCGGCCACGACCGCGACGAGAGCATCCTCGATATGGTCAGCAACACCCGCGTAAAAACACCCACCGCTGCCGCCACCCTGCTCGTCGAACGCCTGCTCCGTGTCCTGGAGCGCATCCAGCAGGCTGAGAGTTTCATCAACCGATATATCAGCGAGCGTATCAGCCTCCAGCAGCAACGCATCAGCCAATACTCAACACTCATCCCCACCCTCGCCCTGCGACTGCTGAGCGAGGGCCACCATCGGGTAGAGATGCTGGAAAGCCGCATGCCCATGAGCATTGAGCGACGGCTGACGGAACAGAAACACCGTCTGGAGCGTCTATCGCTGATGCTGCAGGGGTTCGATCCTCAGATACTGCTCAGCCGGGGCTACAGCATCACCCTCCATCATGGCAAGGCCGTCCGCGATCCGCAACAGCTAAAGCCCGGCGACGAGATAGAGACCCGTGTAGAGAAAGGAACCTTCCACTCCACCATCACCCACTAACACCCACTATCACCCACAAAACAATGGAAAATCTAAAATACGAAGAAGCCCTCAATCAGTTGGAGACCATTGTCCGCAAGATGGAAGCCAACGAGTATGACATAGACGAACTCGCCGTGCAGTTAAAGACTGCACAGCGACTCATCAAACTCTGCAAGGACAAGCTGACCAAGACAGAGGAGGATATCCAAAAGATTCAGGCCGGAAAAGAATAATCCCTTAGAACCAAACGCCGAACGTTAGCGTCTGGAACTTCGGTCCCTTGTCCTTCTCGATGACACTCATAGGCGAATACTTGCAATAGAGTGCCACACCCTTATAGTGGAAAGCTCCCAGCAGGTCGACCGTCACGATATTGTATTTGATGCCCTTGGTAGAAATATCGTACTCGTTATCGTTGATGGTATAATGACTGTTGAGACGCCCATAGACATTGAAGTTGACGACGGGGCCAAACGTAAGCTTACACTTGCTCTTGTGACCTAACCTCTGAGTAAACAGGAAGGGCACCTGCAGACTGAAGGTATTGATGCGCGACCCTCTGTCCTGCGCTCCGTCAGGATATTCCGCCAGCCAGATTTCATGGTTGCCGTCCTTGGCCAGCATCCTGTCGGTGCTCAGTCCGTAGCTCTTCCAGTTGAGCCACAAACCCACCGTATAGGTTTGCAGTTTCTTCTCGGGCGTATAGCCCAAGGCAAGACCGAAGAAGAGGTCCCACGAACGGAAGGTGGCAAAGCCATAGCCGTCGGAGACACCCAACGGAGTGTTCACACCGATGCCCAGGTCAAAGTTGGGTGACCAGCCGACATACTTTTCCTCGCTCTTACGCTGCCGTCTCATCTTATAAGCGTTCAGCGGCACCTTCTTCTCATAGCGATAGCCGGCATCGCCCTCTTTTCCCACAACATCAATCTTCTGTACCGTATCACTGGTCGTAATGGTCACCATGTCGGCCTTACGAATGACGGTAGTATCGTTCAACTCATTGGCCTGCACAGTCGTTGCTGCCGCCAAGGCCATCATTAACAGTAGTTTTTTCATCTCTCTTAAATATTAGTATGTACCTGATTGAGGTCGGCAAAGATACACAAAAATAACCATTTTACCATCTTTTTGCACGAAAATCTTGCACAGGCGCAAGATTTTCTGTAATTTTGCGGGCAATTAGATAATAAACAACATCAAAACATAGACATTATGAAGAATTTAGACTGGGCAAACCTGTCTTTCGGTTACATGAAGACCGACTACAATGTACGCTGTTACTATCGTGACGGCAAATGGGGCGAAATCGAAGTATGCTCCGATGAGTATCTCAATCTGCACATGGCTGCCACCTGTCTGCACTATGGTCAGGAGGCTTTCGAGGGTCTGAAGGCCTATCGCTGCAAGGACGGCAAGGTGCGCATCTTCCGTGTCGACGAGAATGCGGCCCGCCTGCAGTCCACCTGCCGCGGCATTCTAATGCCCGAGGTGTCTACCGAGTTGTTCACCGAAATGGTGAAGAAAGTGGTACGCCTCAATCAGGAGTGGATACCCACCTACGAGAGCGGTGCTACGCTCTATATCCGTCCGCTGCTCATCGGTACTTCGGCACAGGTGGGTGTACATCCCTCCAAGGAGTATTGCTTCCTCATCTTCGTCACGCCCGTAGGTCCTTACTTCAAGGGAGGCTTCGCTGCCAACCCCTATGTCATCATCCGCGACTACGACCGCTCGGCTCCCCTCGGAACGGGTAAGTACAAGGTCGGCGGAAACTATGCCGCCTCGCTCTTTGCCAACAACCTGGCTCACGAGAAAGGCTATGCCTGCGAGTTCTACCTCGATGCCAAGGAGAAGAAGTATATGGACGAGTGCGGTGCTGCCAACTTCTTTGGTATCAAGGACAACACTTATATCACCCCGAAGTCAACCTCCATCCTGCCCTCTATCACCAACAAGAGTCTGATGCAGGTGGCCGAAGACCTGGGCATGAAGGTGGAGCGTCGTCCCATTCCCGAGGACGAACTGGAGACCTTCGAGGAGGCTGGCGCTTGCGGTACGGCTGCCGTCATCAGTCCTATCTCGTACATCGACGACCTCGATACCGGCAAGCGCTACTCGTTTGGCGACAAGCCCGGACCCGTCTCGAAGAAGCTGTTCGACACCCTGCGCGGCATCCAGTACGGCGAGATAGAAGACAAGCACGGATGGACTACCGTAGTCATTGAGTAAGAAAAAGATTTTCTAAACTCCAAACTTTAAACATTAAATGGGTAAAGGCAAACTGGCGAAGTTCGCCGACATGGAGACCTATAGCTGCGTGTTCCAGTATCCCTTCGGGGCACTGGAACATGCTGATTTTCCTCTGCAGGGTCGCTGGCACGAAGACTATTTTCACAATCAGAACCCTATCGTGCTCGAATTGGGCTGCGGCAAGGGCGAGTACACCGTTGGACTGGCCAAGCGCTATCCCCAGGTCAACTTCGTCGGTGTCGACATCAAGGGTGCCCGCATGTGGACGGGAGCCACCCAGGCCGAACGCGAAGGTCTTCGGAATGTAGCCTTCCTGCGCACCAACATCGAGATTATCGACCGCTTCTTCGCTGCCGACGAGGTGCAGGAGATATGGCTCACCTTCAGCGACCCACAGATGAAGAGCCCGCGCAAGCGACTCACCTCATCATGGTTTCTGGAGCGCTATCGCCACTTCCTCGTCAATCAGGGCATCATCCATCTCAAGACCGACTCCAACTTCCTGTTCACCTATACCAGCTATCTGGTAGAGCGCAACCAGCTGCCCATCGAGGTCTCCACCCGCGACCTCTATGCCGATGCCGCCAGTGCTTCGCTCACGTCGCTTCAACCTTCACTGCAGGAGGCAGCCTCTATCCAGACCTATTACGAGTCGATGTGGATAGCACGAGGACTGAACATCAAGTATCTCAAGTTCCGACTGCCCCGCGAAGGCCAGCTCGAGGAACCTGACATCGAGATTGAGCTCGATGACTATCGCTCCTATCACCGCGACAAGCGCAGCTCGAAGGACAAAGCCAAGTAATGCATCATGTCCATCACTGACATATACATGATTATTAACCGATAGTAAAAAACAAAATTTCTCATGACGCTATATCCCAAAATGATTATGGATGCGCTGGCTACGGTCACGTATGCCGGTACCAAGAAGAACCTCGTTGACAGTCAGATGGTAGCCGACCAGCCCGCCATCGACAGCACTCATAATAAGGTGACCGTTGTGCTCGAGTTTCCACGCGACACCGATCCCTTCCTCAAGTCGACGGTCAAGGCCGCCGAAGCCGCCATCAAGTACCATTGCGGCAAGGACGTGGAGGTGGAGATTGTGACAGAATTCAAATCCAAGCCCCGCCCAGAGGTAGGACAGATGCTCCCCGGTGTCAAGAATATCATTGCCGTCAGCTCGGGCAAGGGCGGCGTAGGCAAGTCTACCGTCTCTGCCAACCTCGCCATCGCATTGGCTCGCCTGGGCTATAAGGTGGGACTGCTCGACTGTGACATCTTCGGCCCCTCGATGCCCAAGATGTTCCATGTAGAGGATGCACGCCCCTATGCCGTCGAGGTAGACGGCCGCCAGCTCATAGAGCCCATCGAAGCCTATGGCATCAAGATGCTCTCAATAGGATTCTTCGTCTCCCCCGATACCGCCACCCTCTGGCGCGGAGGCATGGCCACAAATGCACTCAAGCAACTCATTGCCGATGCCGACTGGGGCGACCTCGACTACTTTATCCTCGACACCCCTCCCGGCACCTCAGACATCCATCTCACCCTGCTCCAGACACTGAGCATCACCGGCTCCGTCATTGTGTCTACCCCCCAGCAGGTAGCCCTTGCCGATGCCCGCAAAGGCATCGACATGTATCGCAACGAGAAGGTCAACGTGCCTATCCTCGGACTCGTAGAGAATATGGCATGGTTCACACCAGCTGAACTCCCAGAGAACCGCTACTACATCTTCGGTCGAGAAGGCTGCAAGCAGCTGGCTGCCGAGATGAACGTTCCCCTGCTGGCACAGATTCCCCTCGTACAGAGCATCTGCGAGAGTGGCGACTCGGGCGAGCCTGCCGCCTGCAACAGCGACACCGCCACCGGTCTGGCCTTCATCAATCTGGCTCAGGCCGTCGTCACCGTTGTCAACCGCCGCAATGCCGAACTGCCCAAGACCAAGATTGTAGGAGTAAAATAATACAAGGCAATTAGCCCCCCAAATACGGTGAGTCAACTCGATTCATCGTTTGAGTCGACTCATTTGATGATTTGAGTCGACTCAATTGTTTTAAGCCGTCATCAAAAGAAAAGAATAATCCTTACAAGAATCAGCGGTTGAGCTATCTTACCAAGCAAAGAACAAAGACGTGAAAACTATTGTTGGGCAGCCTCTTTCTGGTTGTGGCGGGCTTCGCGGTTGTGGCGGAGGAAGCGCAGACGCTCCATCGCATAACGGCGGGCCTCGGTGAACTGGAAGCGATAGACACAGAGCGTGACAACAAAGTAGCTGATGGCCTGAATCCAGAGAATACAGTATTCGGGCATGATGTCATAGAAATCGGCCCCCATGGAGTTCAGGCGAATAAAGGCACGTGCTCCGAAGGTGGAGGGAAAGAGCCACGACACGCCCTGCCACACGCCTGGAATATTGGACTGCGGCCAGGAGGCTCCAGTCATGAACAGCAGGGGTACACTGATGAAGACCACGAGGAGCATCACATTCTCGCGATATTTCACCATACACGACACCATCATACCGAAGAAGATGCAGGCGAGGATGTAAGGCAGCATCAACTGGCAAAGCGACTGCCAGGTGGCGAGCTGCGGAAAATGGAACAGCCGCGGAACACCGGCCGAGAGCCACGCTGCCATCACGATGAAAATCATGAAATAGCAGAGCGACTTGCCCAAGACGATGGACAGGGTATGCTGATAGCGGGGATCGCCGATGGGGATCAGGTTACGATAGGGATTCTCGTCACGGGCAGTACCGGCAGAGAGCCCGATACCCAACACTAAGGTCTGTTGCAGAATCAGCATCAGCACAGCAGGCAGCACACCAGAGCCGTAGCCTGCTGCGGGACTGAAGATGGGCACATCATCGTAGTTGAGCGGACGCGTCGAGATGGCATCCTCGCGGGCAGTATAGCGACCACCCACCTGTTTCTTGATCTTGGTTCCCATCTCCATCGTTACCACCTGGGCGGTCTGGAAGATAGCCTTATAGGTAAGCATGAGGCTCATGTCACAATAGACGCTGACTACACCCTGTCGCAAACCATAGGTATCAGCCTCGAATGAGCTGGGTATGAGATAAATTCCTTTCACCAACTGTCGACTGACGAGCGACTTTGCCTCGTCAAGGTCCTGGGCATAATACATGACACGCACATCGGGCGAGGCATCGCACATACGGATGAACTGGCGCGAAAGCTGCGAGTGCGACTGGTCGACCACACACACGGGAACCTCGCGCACCACCTCATTATTATATATCCAGGAATAAAGCAACGGATAGACCAGCGGCACGACAATGAAGAAGATAATGACACCCTCGTCCTTGACAAGCCGCTCCATCTCCTTGCGCCAGATGTAACACACATCCTGCAGGCCCTGATATAGATTATGGAATATAGACATAGGTCAGCATTGCATTCTTAATCTTCTTGATAACCAGCCAGGGCAGCAACATAAAGGCTGCCAGGGCTGCAAAGTGGAACCACGCCTCGACGAGGGGGAATCCGTTGAACACACATATCTGGTACATCATCCAGTAGTGACGAAGGGGGAACAGCCACGAGAGCGACTGCAGGGCCCCGTCCATACCCATGACAGGGAAGGCAGAACCGGCCATCGAGATGCTGAGCACGGCCCATAGAGACGAGACACTCATCGACATGCGAAGCGAGGGCATGAGTCCGAAGGAAAAGATGCCGAAGCCCTGCGAGGCCAACACCTGCATAAAGCCTAAGAGCACCAGCATCCAGGGGCTGCCCTGATGGGGGAAGCCCAGATGAAAGAAGACATACCACTGATAACCAAAAACGATAGCTAACCAGATGATGGTCTGCGGCAGGAACTTGCCCAACATAGCTATCATCATGCGATTATCGGACAGGGCAAGCCACTCCTTTGAGGTATTGAACTTGAGTTCCGTACCTAAAGAATAGGCGGAGATGAGGAAGATGAACAGCATGATAATACCTGGAACCATGACAGTACTCAGATAGATGTTATAGCTCGTCCAGGGGTTGGCTATCTGGTGCAGGTCGACGCGGATGGGCTGCAGCACAGCCTGTATCTGCCGGTCGGTCAGTCCGCGGGCTCGCATGGTAGCCTGTCCGACGGCTGCCGAACCGAGGGTGGAGATGGTCTTCATGTCCCTCATCAACATCGAGCCTGTAACCAGGGTGGTGTTGCTGTAATAGTAGGATATCTTGGGCTGGCGGCTGGCAAGCAGTTTCTCGGTAGTGCCCTTAGGGATATAGAGGAAGCCGTATATCTCGTTGCGCTGGATGGCACGGCGGGCTTCTGTGACGCTGGGATAACGGGCAACGACCTTCGACATCTGAAAACCATCCAGCCGACGTGTCAGCGAGCGCGACATGGAGGTATTGTCAAGGTCGACCACACCGACTGGCAAATTGGTGGGTGTGCCATCTCTCATAATCGAGGTGAAGAAGAAAATCACCAGGACAGGAAACAACACCATGCATAAGCGATAGATGTGGTTCTGCCGCAGAATGCGCAGCTCGCGCAGCATGATCTGATATATAATCCTCAGCGTTTCCAAACTCTATATTCTAAGCAATACACCTTATTTAATAATCAGACTCATTCCGGGACGCAGGCCGTCAAACGGCTCGACCGGACGCGCCTTGACCTCAAAAGTCTTCAAGTCGTACTGACCGTTGGCCTTGGTTGCCTTCCAGACTGCATACGAACCCATGTCCTTCATATAGTAGACCTTCATCTCGATCTCTTTATTAAAGGCAGGAACAAAAGCCTTAAAGGTCTTGCCTATCTCCATGCCGTTGAGTTGGTCTTCGCGCACATTGAACGTGCCCCACAGGTCACTCATGACAGCCACATTCATGATAGGACTGCCCGTACCCACAAGTTCGCCCACCTTAGGGAATACATCGGTGACCTCTCCTTCCATCTGGGCCGTCTGCACAGTCTCGTGAATATAACTGGTGACCTCCTGCACGGCTCCCTTGGCACGCCCCACCTGGGCGGCAGCAGCGAGCTTATCCTCACGGCGGGCACCGTTACGGGCCATATCGTACTGGCTCTGGGCAGCCTTGCACTGGGCTTCCATCGCCTTATAGCTGGCATAGACCTCATCGCGTTTCTGGGCACTGATAACACCCTCGTCGAACAGACGCTGGATACGCTGATACGATTTCTCGGCAATCTCCAAGCCCGCCTTGGCCTGCTGAAGCAAGTTGTAGGCACCGCGTATCTGCTCCTCGCGGGCACCGTTCTGCGCCTTCAGCTCCAGGGCGGCAGCCGCATTCTCAGCACTCCGTGCCTGCTCCATCTTGGCACGCACCTCGGGGGCATCGAGGATAGCCAGCGTATCACCGACTTTCACGTAGTCGCCCTCCTTGACGCGAATCTCAAGTATACGGCCGGGCACCTTGCTCGATACCCGATACTCAGTCACTTCGACCTGTCCCTGAATCAACTCGGGGTCGCGCCCCAGTGCAAAGAAACCGATCAAGGCCACAATGGCCACAGCTGTTGCAAATCCGATGATTGCATACAGGATGTTGTTATGTTGCGTTTTTGCTGACATCTTTGTATTTTGTTTTTATTGTTCTTTTTTCTTTCGATATTTCGGTAACTCGATATTTCGTCATCTCGACATTTCGATATCCCAATTTCACCCGTCGGCTACTCAAGCGTTCCTAAGGCTTTTTGCAGGTTGACCTGGCTGAGCTTAACCTCAATCTCGGCATCAATCTTCTGCGACTGAGCCTGCAACCAGGCGGTCTGCGCCTCCATGACGACAGTAGACGAGATGACTCCCTCGCGGAAACCAAGGTTAGCCGTACGCAGATTCTCATCAGCCTTACGGACACTTGTCTGTGCCATCGTGAGTTTCTTATTAGCCTCATCGACACGGAAGGCGCTCTGGTTCACCTGCAGTTCAATTTTTTCGCGTGCCTCTGCCATCTCAAGGTTGGCAATGGCAGTGGCACCCTTTGATGCACGCACCTTATAGGCCACGTCGCCCCAGTTCCAGATGGGCACGCGAACCAACACACCAACATTCCACACTCCGGCGAACTTACGCTCAAAACCATTGAAGAGGTTGGGATTCGATACTGCATAGCCACCGGTCAGTGCCACCATCGGCAGGTTGCCGGCCTTGAGGATATTAGTGAGTTGTCGACTCATGTCAACCATGTTCTGCAACTGCTTCAACTCGGGACGCGACTCCTTGACCTGCTCCATGTTGATGACTGGATGAATCTCGGTGATTCCCAAGTTTTCGCTTTCCTCGTCGGCAAGCATCACCTTCTCATTGACAGGCAGACCACACAGCTGGCAGAGCAGCATCTTCGACAGCACCAGTCCGTCGTTAACCTTGGTCACGGCCATCTCTGCCTCGTTGACCTTAACGGAAACGCTCAGTCCCTCGCTACGAGTGGCCACTCCCTCCTGTATCATCTTCTGCACATCGCCATCCAGTTTCTTGACCAAGTCGAGATAGCCCTGCGCTAACTTCTGCTTGTGCCGCAACGACACGACCTGCCAGTAAGCCTGGTCTATATTATATAAGGTAAGCTGCCGCCGCGCCTCTGCCGAGTTGGATGCCAGCTGTTCCCCAATATCGGCCATCTTGTTCATGGCAATAATGGCACCGCCCATGAAGACAGGCTGAGTGACCATCACAGCACCGGCAAATATATTGCGCGTGTCTGTATGGAAGGCATCGACAATTTTCTGGCCGAAACCATTACCCATCTGGCCCACCGGAGCAAGCGTAGCCCCTAACTGTTGCTGCAAGGCTTCGGGGGTGATGCCCATAGTTCCAAGCGTCTGCCATACGCCCTGCGGCAGCTGTCCCATAGCATTGCCTGCCTCTTGTCCGATGTTGGATGTCAGGTTGGTACCCAGGTTCGAGAGGCTCTGCTTCTGGTCATCGTTCAAAATCGAGATTTCCTTGCTGGTCCACATGTAGCCACCCATTGCACTCACATGCGGCAGATATTTCGTACGTGCCGACTTGCGCAGGTTGGCAGCCACCTCCTGTTTGACCCGTGCCACACTCATCTGCTTGTTGTTGCGGAGCGCCATAGCCCGGCAACTGTCAAGCGTCAACAGCTGTTGCGCCGAAACGGAGAAAGGCAAAAAGGTAAACAAGCAAATAGGTAGGCACCTCTTCACCTGGCGGATTACCTGATTACTTGACTGTCTGTTCATTCGTCTATGAGTTAGATTTTTTTGTTCGAATCGTATATATTTCTTCAAGAATGTAAAAATCGAGTGCAAAGATATGTTTTTTTCACGAATTATGCAAGAAAAGTTGGCAGTTTTGTTTTTATTTACTATATTTGCAACAATATTAACGGATTTCACTACTACCCGATGAACAAAGAAAGTTTCTTATACAAAGCCTATGACCTCTACGCGGATGGTTTTCGCAACATGCGACTGGGTCGCACGCTGTGGGCCATCATACTCATCAAGCTATTCATCATGTTCGCCATACTCAAGGTATTCTTCTTCCCGGACTTCCTCAAAGAGAACGCCCCCGAGGGGCAAGAGCCCGACTATGTAGCCACCGAGATGATAGAACGAGCTGCAGACCACTAATCTCCAAGACATCGAGATATCGAAATATCGAAATACCGAAACCCCTAAAACAATAACAATATGATTAACGACTTATTTCTCAACATCGACGCCGGCTCCATCAACTGGGCCAGAGCGCAATTCGCACTGACAGCCATCTATCACTGGCTGTTCGTACCTCTTACGTTAGGACTGGCGGTCATCATGGGCATCTGTGAGACCTGCTGGTATCGCACTCAGAAAGCTGCCGCCACGGGAGCCGTTGCCGACACCTTCTGGCGCGACACCGCCCAGTTCTGGCAAAAGCTCTTCGGCATCAACTTCGCCATGGGAGTGGCAACGGGTATCATCCTGGAATTTGAGTTCGGCACCAACTGGTCGAACTATTCCTGGTTCGTAGGCGACATCTTCGGAGCCCCATTAGCCATCGAGGGCATCGTAGCCTTCTTCATGGAGAGCACCTTCGTGGCCGTGATGTACTTCGGATGGAAGAAGGTCTCGCCGGGCTTCCATCTGGCCTCCACCTGGCTCACGGGCCTCGGTGCCACCATCTCGGCATGGTGGATACTGGTGGCCAATGCCTGGATGCAGCACCCCGTAGGCTGCGCCTTCAATCCCGACACCATGCGCAACGAGATGGTCGACTTCTGGGCCGTTGCCCTGTCACCCTTTGCCGTAGGTAAGTTCTTCCATACCGTCATCTCGGCATGGATTATCGGTGCGGTCTTCGTGGTGGCCGTTTCCTGCTGGTATCTCATGAAGAAGCGAGAAATCAGACTTGCCAAGGAGAGCATCAAGATTGCAGCCATCGTAGGACTAATCGCCGCTTTAGGTGCTGCCTTCACCGGGCACATCAGCGGACAGCAGGTTGCGAAGTATCAACCGATGAAGATGGCTGCCATCGAGGGGCTCTATGACGGCGGCACCGACCAAGGGCTGGCCATTGTTCCGAAGGTAGAGGTGCCGTATGCCCTAAGCATCATGGCTACCAACGATCCACACGGCTATGTGCCGGGCATCAACGACATCCTGAACGGCTACACCCGTCCGGACGGCAGCAGCGAACCCTCTATAGACGAGAAGATCCGGCGCGGACAGGAGGCCATCACCGCCCTTGCCGCCTACCGCAAGGCCAAGAAAGAAGGTGCCGATGAGAAAACTCTCAACTCTCATTGCAAAGCCACACTCGCAAAGCGAGAATTCTCAATTCTCAACTCGAATATGCCCTACTTCGGCTATGGCTATGTGAAGGACAAGAAGGATATAGTTCCACCTGTATGGGTGAACTTCTGGGCCTTCCGTGTCATGGTGGGTGCAGGATGTCTTTTCATTCTCTATTTTGCCCTGTTGATTATCCTGTTCTTCCGCATCCCCTACCTCTCCGTCATCGTGCGCCGGTTGTTGGCAACCTTTGGCATCCTGCCAGAGACCATGGCCGACAGCCACGAAGTGACGGGACTGCCCTCCTGGCACTATTGGCTCGCCATCCTGCTGGTACCACTGGCCTACATCGCCTCTGAGAGCGGATGGCTTGTGGCTGAGTTCGGACGGCAGCCCTGGACCATTCAGGACATGCTGCCCACCTGGGTGGCTGTCAGCGACATCAGTGGCAGCTATGTTGCCCTGACATTCTTCCTCTTCCTCGTCCTCTTCACCCTCATGCTGGCTGTCGAAATCAGCATCCTGCTCAAGCAAATCAAGAAAGGACCGGAATACTCTCACGATTAAATTAGGATGAAAGAGATTCGATATATCGACATCTCGGAACCTCGATATATCGACATCTCGAATCTCGAAATAAATAAAAAAAAGAAAAAAACTATGACATACGATTTCTTGCAGCACTATTGGTGTTTCGTCGTAGCGCTTTTGGGCGCATTACTGGTGTTCCTGCTTTTTGTGCAAGGCGCCAACTCCTGCATCCGCTCACTAGGATGGACAGAGGAAGGCAAGCGCCTGGTTCTCAACTCGACAGGCCGCAAGTGGGAGTTTACTTTTACCACGCTGGTCACCTTCGGCGGGGCATTCTTCGCCTCCTACCCCCTATTCTACTCCACCAGTTTTGGAGGAGCCTATTGGCTGTGGATGATTATCCTCTTCACCTTTGTCGTGCAGGCGGTCAGCTATGAGTTCCAGAACAAGCTCGGCAATTTCCTTGGTCCTCAGACGTTCCAGTGGTGTCTGGTGCTCAACGGTGTGCTGGGTCCGCTGCTTTTAGGCGGCGCGGTAGCCACCTTCTTCGAGGGCAGCAACTTCATAGTTGAGAAGGACAATATGATTGATGCGGGAGCCATCACCCCTATCATCTCGCGATGGGCCAATGCCTCACACGGCTTGGATGCCCTGCTCAATCCCTGGGTACTCGTCTTCGGACTGGCAGTGATGTTTCTGGCCCGTGTGTTGGGCATTCTCTATGTGATGAACAATGTCGATGACGAGGACATCCGCTCCCGAGGCAGTGTGCGGCTGATAGGGAATGCCATTCCCTTCGTCATCCTCTTCGTGGCCTGGCTGGTCCACCTGCTGCTGAAGGACGGCTATGCCTACACGGACGAGGGTGTTATCTTCATGGAGCCGTATAAATACCTGCACAACCTCATCGACATGTGGTATCTCACCATCCTCTTGTTAGCAGGAGTGGTATTGGTGCTGTACGGCATCGGCAAGACCGTATGGTCCAAAGACTACATCAAGGGCATCTGGCCGGCAGGCATCGGTACGGTGCTCACCGTGCTCAGTCTGCTGCTCTGCACGGCATGGAATCATACGGCCTACTATCCGTCTACTGCCGACCTGCAGTCGTCGCTGACCATGCAGAACTCGTGCTCCTCAGAGTTCACCCTGCGCACCATGTTCTGGGTGTCGCTGCTGGTCCCCTTCGTGCTGGCATATATCGTCTATGCATGGCGAGCCATTGACAAGAAGAAGATCAGCCGCGAGGAAATCAAGACCGGACATGCCTACTGAAGTAAAGAGTGAAAAATTTGCTACCGCATTAGATTTCTTTCGGTTGAATTATGAATTGCGGTAGCAAATTTTTCACTCTTTACTCTTCACTTTTCACTTAAAAGTTGTACCTTTGCAGCCCGTATGATAGTTTGTATCGCAGAGAAACCCAGTGTGGCAAGGGATATTGCCCGGATTATCGGGGCCACCGCGTCGCACGACGGATATATGGAAGGTAACGGCTTTCAGGTGACTTGGACCTTCGGTCACCTGTGTACCCTGAAGGAGCCCCACGACTACACCCCGATGTGGAAGACGTGGAGCTTGACCTCGCTACCCATGATACCCGAGCGCTTCGGCATCAAGCTCATCGACGACCAGGGCATCAAGAAGCAGTTTGCCATCATCGAGGGACTGATGCAGAAGGCCGAGCGCATCGTGAACTGCGGTGATGCCGGACAGGAGGGTGAGCTCATCCAGCGGTGGGTGATGCAGAAGGCACAGGCGAAGTGCCCCGTCAGCCGCCTGTGGATATCCAGCATGACCGACGAGGCCATCCGCGAAGGTTTCCAGAACCTGAAAGACCAAGCCGACTACCAGCCGCTCTACATGGCCGGGCTAAGCCGTGCCATCGGCGACTGGCTCCTGGGCATGAATGCCACACGCCTCTACACGTTGAAATACGGGCAGAACCGCCAGGTGCTCAGCATCGGGCGCGTGCAGACCCCCACCCTCGCCCTCATCGTGAACCGCCAGAAGGAGATTGACAACTTCAAGCCCGAGCCTTACTGGGTGCTGGCCACCATCTATCGCAACACCACCTTCACGGCGACAAAGGGAAAATTCACCTCGAAGGAAGAAGGCGAGGCGGCATTCCAGACCATCGAAGGCAAGCCCTTTACCGTGACCAAGGTAGAGAAGAAGGAAGGCAAGGAACAGCCCCCACAGCTCTACGACCTGACCTCGCTGCAGGTGGACTGTAACCGCAAGTTCGGCTATTCGGCAGAGATGACCCTGAACCTCATCCAGACGCTCTACGAGCGGAAGTACACCACCTATCCCCGCGTGGACACGCAATACCTGTCGGACGACATCTATCCCAAGTGCCCACAGACCCTGAACGGACTGTATCAGACCAAGTTTGGCGGACAGGCTGTCTATGCGGAATTTATCAAGCCCATCGGTGGCAAAGCACTGAAGAAGACCAAGCGCGTCTTCGACACATCGAAGGTGACCGACCACCATGCCATCATCCCTACCGGAGTAGTGCCTCAAAACCTAAGCGATGCCGAGCGCAACGTCTTCGACCTCGTAGCACGCAGGTTTATCGGAGTCTTCCTGCCCGACTGCAAGTTCTCTACCACTACCGTATTAGGCGAGGTGGACGGCATCGAGTTCAAGGCTACGGGAAAGGAAATACTGGAGCCTGGCTGGCGCGTAGTCAGAGGAGAGAAGATAGAAACGAAAGGAGAGAAAAACGAGGAGGAAGAGAGCAAACAGGATGACGAGGAGCGCACGCTGCCCACCTTCGTCAAGGGCGAGAGCGGTGACCACCAGCCTACCCTGACCGAGAAATGGACCACTCCCCCACCTTATTATAACGAAGCCTCCCTGCTTCGAGCCATGGAGACGGCAGGCAAGTTCGTGGAGGACGAGACCCTGCGGGCCGCCATGAAGGAGAACGGCATCGGCAGACCGTCGAGCCGTGCCGGCATCATCGAGACCCTCTTCAAACGCCACTATATCAAGCGCGACCGTAAGCGCCTCATTGCCACCCCGACTGGTATCGAACTGATAGACCTCATCCACGAAGAACTGCTGAAGAGCTGCGAGCTGACGGGTATCTGGGAGAAGAAGCTGCGGGATATCGAGCACCAGACCTACGATGCCCAGCAGTTTATCGAGGAACTGAAGCAACAGGTGACCGACATCGTCAACGAGGTGATGCACGATGCAAGCAACCGCCGCATCACCGTCCTCACTGATGCCGAGGTCAAGAAGGTGAAAGCCCCCAAGTCCGAACAGCCTGCCAAGACCGCCGACGGCAAGTCCGCCAAGAAGCGCAGCACCAAGAAGGCCAAGACACTGAAGCCCGACGACAGCATTATCGGCCAGCCCTGTCCCCTCTGTGGCAAGGGACATATCCTGAAGGGCAAGACAGCCTACGGATGTTCTGACTATCAGCATTGTACGTGGCGCCTGCCGTTTGCAAAGTAACAGGGTGTAGCCCTTTTGCATCGGTTTAGGCAGGGTTTAGCCATACACATGCCATATAGATACCATACACATGCCATACACATACCATACACATACCATACACATACCATACCCTAGAGTATGGGACAAGTATGGCTGATACCTGCCATCAACCTTGTTTCTCACTGGGTAGACGTAAACGATTACGCGACTTTTAACAGAAAATAATTCCTCAACCATTCTCCTTTTCCCGTTTTTTGCGTACCTTTGCCCAACTAATCAGCTTTGCTAACAAATCATTTTAAATACTAACTAAAAACATTAATTTATGAAGAAAAAATTATCTCTATTGATGATGGCTCTCTTAGGGTGTGTGGCCTTTGCCACTGCTGCATGGAGAGCAACTGAGGAGTCCGGAGGCAACGAGCCTACCGCAGGTTTCCGCGGCTTTGCCGTTCAACTTACCAATGCCGACATCTTCGACACCAGCGTAATGAACTTCGGTGTAAAGGTGGCTGAGGACGGTTCATACACCGCCACCACAGCAGACGACGCTACAGCCAATTTCACTGTCAAGGCTGCACGCTTCAATGACAAGGATCATGGTTGGGTAAACTGTGAATTTACTGTTCCCGTACAGGGTCCCGTAAAAGTTGGCTTGGGCAATTGTCAATATGGCTCACAGGACGGCACCATCACCGATGCTGCCGGCAACGTGACCAACCTGACCAAAGGAAATGCCAACTGCTGGCACAACAATAAAGCCGAAAACATCAGCTACACCATCTATAAAGGTACTGAAGCAACCACACTGACCATCAAGTACAACGGCTACTGTCCGTTCATCAGCGTTGCGGCCATCGACCCTTCTGAGTTGAAAAGCGATGCCACCGTCAGCTTTGCTGCCGGTGAAGCAGCCGGTGCACTGGTGCCCGCAGCCATCAAGGAAGAGGTGGGCAAGGCCATCACACTGCCCAAGAACTTCACCATGTACGTGGAAGGTAAGACTCTGACAGGATGGACTGACGGCACAAACACTGTAGCACCTGGTGCAGAGTACACCGTTCCCGAGAATGATGTTGAACTGCAACCTGTCTTCACTGCCAATGAGGTGAGCCTCGCTGACCGCACAGAAGCTGTCACATTGAAATTTGACTTCATGCGTCAGGACGGTGCTCCCACTGTTTCCTACCAGAATGCAACAGGACTTTGGGTTGCTCAGGCTACCGTCAACGGCAAGACTATTGACGTGAAAGCAGACTTCGACACGAATAATGGCGGAAAGTTTGCCAACGGAAACTGGAACGACTGGGCCCAGCTGAACAAGGGGACCAAATGGACTATTCCTTCTTGCAAAGGCGCCACTGTCAGCATTGAGGCCTATGGTGAGTTGGGTGCCAGTGGCAAGACCGCTACCACTATTGACGGTCAGAGCGACTATACCAGCGGCAAGACCATCAGCTACGAGATTGCAGGTGGTGCCGAGACTGTAGATGTGGTCATTGGTGATGACGGTTCCTACTATCGCTACATCCAGGTTGTTCTGCCTGTTGTGCAAAGCCAGGGTGGCGGCGAAGAGACCTTCGACAATGTAGTAGGAACGATTGAGTGGCCAATGAATGATCCCGTAAATTATTCCAACTATACCACTACATTTGAAAATGCTTTCGCTACATTAGGCGTAGACCTTGGTGCTATTCGTCTGATGGACCAAAATGGAAAAGAAAACGCAACAGGTACAAGTACCGTATCCAGCGGTGTGACTTTCATTCAGATGCGTCCTACGAACGATGGCAATGACTATGTTACTTGGGTTGCAAAACCTGCAAAAGGCTTGACTTTCACTCCCAAGAAGATTAGCGCATACATCGTCCGCTTCGGAACTGACGCTGAAAATGGCGTAGCTTTCTCTGCTAAAGTTGGCGACGGCACTCCCGTTTCTCTCGGTACATTTACTGCTCCTCGAAACAACAAGACTCAGGATAATGACAAATATGGTGAAAACAACAACTATGCCGTCAATGGTCTTGTAGAGATTGAGCTTTCCGCAGACCAGCAAACTGCATTAACCTCTGGTGATGGCTTATCAGTGATGGGAACCATCGGTGTAGGCAACAGCAAGGCTGGTGGTATTGCAAAAGTTATTGTTACAGGTATTGTCAACGGCACCAAGGCTGCTGTAGAGATGTACAAACTGGCTATTGCCGCTGATCCTGAGGAAGGCGGTAGCGTATCAGTTTACCCGAAGGCTGACGAGTATGAAGATGGCAGCGAGGTCACACTGACTGCTACCGAAAACTTCGGCTATGACTTCGTGAACTGGACCAACGCTGCCGGTGAGGAGGTTTCTAAGGAAGCTAAGTTCAAGTACACCGTCAACAGCAATGAAACGCTGACAGCCAACTTCCAGAAGGTTGAGACCTATGCACTGAACCTGACCGTCGAAGGAGCTAACGACTATATGGTCACCGTTGCTCCCGCACCTGAAGTTGTCGATGGCAAGTGGATGTACGAGGCTGGTCAGAAGGTCGTTCTCACCGCTAACCAGTACGAGGGTCTTGTCACCTTCAACAACTGGAACAACGGCACCACCAACAGCGAGCTGGGAATCACTATGAGTGAAGCTCAGAACATCACTGCTACTTACAGCCAGGCTGACATCATTGCCGGTTGGGACTTTTACAAGGCGGGCGGTAACGGACGAAAGGCTGACTTCGCCGCTCAAGACAACGATGCTGATGCGCTGAATTTGGTCAACACCGAAACGGGCGAAACACAAGGATGGCTAGACAAATCAACCATTGGCGGTGGCGGCTACGAGAGTTTCAAGGGGGCTGCAGTCAACTGGCGAACGGGTTCGGAGGAAGGCGAAGTAGGTAACTGGCACTGGCAGACCAAGATCAATGCCGAAGCATTTACCGACATCAACGTACAGTTCCAGATGCTCTACAACTATAACGCATACCAGACTTATAATGTAGAGTACTCGCTGAATGGTACTGAATGGACTAAGTTCGGCGACATCACGATGACTGGTGCAAAATCTCCTGCATCGTTCAACAAGACGTTGCCCGAGGCTTGCAACAACCAGAAGGAAATCTTCATCCGCATGATTGCAGACAAGACTTCTAAGGTTGATGGTGCTTCTTCAAAGAACGACGGTAACACACTGGCCATGTTCTTCATCACTGGTACTCCGAAACTAGTGAACGACGGCGTAGCTCCCGTACTGGTATCTAGCGTTCCTGCAGACAAGTCTACAGGCGCATCGGCCAGCGGTAAGATTGTTCTGACTTTCGACGAGCGCATCAAGGCTGCCGAGGGTATCAAGGCAACTCTTGGCGACATGGAACTCACTCCAAGCATCAGCGGCAAGGTGGCAACCTTCGAATACAAAGGTCTGAACTACGCTACCGAATACACCTTCACGCTGCCTGCAAAGAGTATTGGTGACCTGACCGACAACTTCATTGCCGAGGCCATCACACTGACGTTCACCACCATGAGTCGTCCTACCGTTGAAAAGTCTCCATACGACGTCACAGTCTCTAATGTAGACGAGCTGCTCGCTGCCATCAAGACAGCCAATACCCGTGCTGACCAGAACACCCGCTTCCGCATCTTCATCAAGAAGGGTACTTACACCATACCTCTGTCTTCAACCATGAAGACCTGCAACGGCTATGAGGTTCCTGAGTGCATCACCTTCATCACTGGTAAGAACATCTCGTTCATCGGTGAGGACCGTGACGCAACCATCATCACCAATGCTATTCCTGCCGATGCAACCTTTGCCGGCCAGTATGGTACGACCAGCAAGTACGATGGTATTGGCAACAGCGATGTCTTCCAGATTAGCAGTTCTGCTTCTGGTCTCTACTGGCAGGATCTGACCGTTTCGACCGGTATGGAGGATGCCCGTGGTCGCGACCTCGCCATCCAAGACAAGGGTACGAAGAATATCTACAAGAACGTATGCCTGCACGGTTATCAGGACACTTGGACCTCTAACAACGACAATGGTCTCTACTTCTTCGATGGTGGTGTTATCCGTGGCCGTACGGACTACATCTGCGGTAAGGGCGACATCTACTTCAAGGAAGTCGAGTTCCAGCAGATTGCCGGTGGTTACTGCGCCGTTCCCTCTAAGCCTGCCAAGGTTGGTTGGGTCATGAAGGATTGCGTCATCAACGGTGACGGTGATGGTGTTGACGGCAACTACACCCTTGGTCGTCCTTGGGGTAGCGGCACGCCTGTAGCTGTATGGATTGACACTAAGATGAACGTTGTTCCTTCCGGCATTGGATGGAATGAGATGAGCGGTGGTTGGCCAGCACGCTTCGCCGAGTACAACTCTATGACCTCAACGGGTTCGCAGATTGATCTCTCTGGTCGTAAGACCACCTTTGGTGACGGTCACGCAAACAATCCTATTCTGACTGCCGAGGAAGCAGCCAACTACAGTGACATGTCGAAGATGTATGGCGATTGGCAGCCCACGCTCGCTACCGAGCAAGCTCCTGCTCCCCAGAATGTAAAGTTCAACAAGAATGACAATATGCTGTTCTGGGATAACAGCAACTACGCTTTGCTGTATGCCGTCTGTCTGAATGGTAATATTATCGGTTTCACCACCAATAATCAGGTTGACGTTACAACCCTGGAAGGTGCTGCTTCTGCTCCACGCCGCGCTGCCAACGCAGCAGACTATACCGTTCGTGCTGCCAACGAGATGGGTGGTCTGAGTGAGGCTTCGGCTCCAGCCACAGAGGCCACAGGCATCGATAGCATTGAACAGGCTCAACCTGTCATCAACGACGGTGTCATCTACAACCTCCAGGGCGTGCGCGTCACCAACCCGACCAAGGGTATCTACATTGTCAACGGACGCAAGGTCGTGATTAAGTAACACACACCTTACTATAATTTATTAGGACGGAACCCCGCAACGGGCTTCCGTCCTAATTGTTTTAACATATTGTAGCATCTATTACGTAAACGTTTACGAAAAAAAAGGAAAGATATATTTGTTATTTTAATAAAAATGTCTTACTTTTGCAGGAATTAAGCTACTATTATACTTTATATACTAAATCTAAAAATTAACAACATGCAAACAAGAAGACTACTCTTAGCCATGCTACTATGTATGCTTTGGCTAACGGGCTTTGCCCAGAATGCAGTCAAGGGTACGGTTGTGGACAACACCGGTGAACCCCTGATTGGAGTAAGCGTAACGTATGGTAACGGCCAGGGTACGGTGACGGACATCAATGGTAATTTCACCGTCAACGTTCCTGCCGGCACATCCATCAAGCTATCGTATGTCGGTTACAAGCCCCAGACGGTGAAAGCCACCAATGGTGTGAAGGTAACCTTGCTGGAAGACAACACCACACTGGAAGATGTCGTGGTCGTGGGTTATGGCACGATGAAGCGTAAGGACCTGACGGGTGCCGTGGCTTCGGTCACCGGCGACAAGCTGGCTTCGAACCCCGTGTCTACCATCGGTGAGGCCCTGCAGGGTCAGCTGCCCGGTGTGAATGTCATCTCTCAGGACGGCCGTCCTGGTGGTACGATGTCTATCCGTGTACGCGGTGGCGGTTCTATCACCCAGTCGAACGATCCCCTATACATCGTGGACGGTGTGCAGGTGAGCAGCATCGACGACATTGCTGCCGACAACATTGAGAGCATCGATGTGCTGAAGGATGCAGCCTCGACGGCCATCTATGGTGCCCGCGGTGCCAATGGTGTCATCCTGATCACCACCAAGGCCGGTAAGGAAGGCAAGGTGCAGGTGAAGTACAACATGTACTACCAGATTAAGTCCAAGCCCAGCCGCCTCGACACATGGAACGCCTATGACCACGTGCTGCACCAGTGGAGCTATGCTACTGCCCTCGGCACCACATACGCTGACAATGTAGCCAAGTTCTATGGACTGGGAAGCCAGTATGGCAACCATCTGTCTGAATACAAGAATGTCAGTGCCCACAACTGGATGGATGACGTAATGGATTCGAGCCACTCTTGGAACCATGACCTGAGCATCAGCGGTGGTACGAAGACGACCAAGTACTATGCCGGTGTCAGCTTCAACGACAATAGCGGTGCGCTCATCAATACCGGATTCAGCCGTTGGAGTGTCAACTTCAAGCTGTCACAGGAAATCACCAAGAACCTGAAGTGGGATATCGATGCCCGCTATGGCCAGGTGCAGTGGAAAGGCGCCCAGTTCGGTATTGCCACACAGGCCTACCGTTTCAACCCCATTGACAACCCCCTCGGCACAGGTGAAGCTGCCGACCTCGGTATGGGTTCGGCCAATGCCTCTGAGGACTACAACCCCGTCAACATCCTGAACGACTACAGCAACCTGACCCGTCGCTATCGCATCGGTGCCAACAACGCACTGACTTGGACGGTCATCAAGGGTCTGACAGCCAAGACCGAGCTCTATCTGGGCCGCAACTGGAACAAGACCGAGCGCTGGGATGGTGGTCACACCAATGGCCAGTCGTACAATCTGGCTCGCATCACCAATGGCGATGGCTACAATGTCCGTTGGGACACTACCATAAGCTACGATGTCCAAGGACTCGGCGAGGACCACTCACTGAACGTGATGGCAGGTAATGAGGTCTTGGCCAGCAAGTCTAACTCAAACTATATCCAGGGTACCGGCTTCCCCGCAGAGTGGGATTCGAGCTATGCCTTTGCCAACATCGCTATGGCCAACAAAAGCGTACCTGGTGACGAGACCTACAGCAGTGTAGGCACCCCCTCGCACACCATCTCTTGGTTCGGCCGTGTCAACTACAACTTCCTGGGCCGCTACCTGCTGACCGCTACCATGCGTGCCGACGGTTCCAGCAAGTTCCGTGGCAGCAACAAGTGGGGTTACTTCCCCGCAGCCGCTGTAGCATGGCGTATCAATGACGAGCCGTTTATGGCCGGTACCAAAGACTGGCTCGACAACTTGAAGCTGCGTGTATCATTAGGTAGTTCTGGTAACGATGGCATCGATGCCGGTCTGTTCGACACCCTGTGGAAGACTGGAACGACCACCATCAATGGTCAGACCGTTCCCACCTATGCTCCTGCTGACTGTTTAGGAAACCCCGACCTGAAGTGGGAGACCACTATCTCGCGTAACATCGGTCTGGACTTCGGCTTTTGGAATGGCAAGCTGCGCGGTAGCATCGAGTTCTACTGGAACACCACCAAGGATGTCCTGATGCGCGTTCCCTGCGATGCTTCTACCGGTTTCAGCTATCAGTATCAGAATGTCGGTCAGACCTCGAACAAGGGTATCGAGCTCTCGCTCAACTATGAGATTCTGCGTGCCAAGAACTATAACCTGAGCTTCGGAGCCACCATCAACCACAACAAGAACAATGTGGACAAGCTGATGGACGGCGTGGTAGCCAGTGCACATACCGGATGGGGCTCAACCATGCGCGTACCTTATTATGACTACTTGGTAAAGGTCGACGAGCCTGTCGGTCTGATTCAGGGATTCGAGAGCGACGGTATCTACACTGTCAACGACTTCAATGTGGTAGACGGTGTATGGACACTGAAAGAAGGCATCCCCGACTACAAGGCTACAGGCTATGCCGGCGGCGAGGCCTACAACCTGCCCGAGGGACAGACCGCATTCCCCGGCATGGCTAAGTTCAAGGACCTGGACGGCGACGGCAACATCACCACCGACGATGTGACCATCATCGGACGCACCCAGCCTAAGGTGACTGGTGGATTCAATCTGGCCGGCCGCTACAAGGACCTCGACTTCTCGGCAAACTTCACCTATCAGATTGGCGGCAAAATCTACAATGCCAACGTGATGCATGCCATGATGGGTAACAAGGATACCGGCCTCGGACAGGCTCGTCTGGCAGAGGTTTCAGACTGCTGGAGAATGTACAATGTCGATGGTAATGGCGAGCTCTATGCTGTGACCGACCCGACAGAACTGGCAGCACTCAATGCCAAGGCCGTCTATGCACTCCCCTACTCTGAGTATGGTATCTGCTCATCACAGTTTATCGAGAACGCTTCGTTCCTCCGCCTGCAGACCCTGACCGTAGGCTATACCTTCCCCACCCTCTGGACCAAGAAGGTAGGTATCAGCCGCGCTCGCGTCTACTTTACCGCAGGTAACCTGTTCTGCTGGAAGAAGTACAGCGGACTGGATCCCGATGTCAATGTCAGCCCCTCTGCCGACAGCTCATACAGCGGATTCCCCACTCCCAGCTACGACTACCTGTCATACCCGAAGACACGCACGTTCACCTTCGGTCTCAATGTATCATTCTAAACATCAAAGGAGAAACAAGATATGAAAAACAAGATATTATCATTAGCACTTTGCGCAATGGGACTGGGTGCACTGACCGCATGCAGCGACTACCTGGAGACCAGCTCACTGTCTAACGCAGACGGAGACTTCGTATTCTCCAACATGACCACAGCCCGTGCCGCTATGGACGGTGCCTACGGTGAATGGCATGGAGCCATCAGCTCGCACATCTTTGGTGACGGACTGTTCTATGCTTTCGACATTGCCGGTTCGGACATCATGCGCCACCCGGAGAAATACACGGCACAGCCCCTGCGCCACGTGCCCGAGTCCTTCTATGTCAATGGTACCGAGGCAGCCAGCTACGATGCTGTCGGCTATGGTAAGGAGGCACCCAACAATGCCTATAGTGTATTGTTCTCGGTGTTGGGTAAGGCCAATGCCATCACCTCTGCTATTGAGAGCAAGGCAGAGTTCGATGCAATGGTAGAAGAAGGCAAGCCCACTGATTTGACCCAGCTCTACGGTGAGGCTGTCGCCCTGCGTGCCACCGTCTACCGCGAACTGATCAAGTACTATGGCGATGTTCCCTTCCAGACCAAAATGGGTGAACCCGCCAGTGGTTTGGCTCCCCGCGACTCCATCTACGATGTCATCCTTGAGGAACTGATGAAGGTAGAGCCGCTGATGAACCCCGTAGGTGCCGACAAGCGCTACTTCTCGCAGACCTATGTCGATGCACTCATTGGCCGCATGGCTTTGGAAGCCGGTGGCTATCAGACCCGCCGCGGCGACATCAAATATGTAGACGGTGACGGCGATGCCTTGACCTTCGAGACCATCGGTTCAGAGAACAATGGTGCCTCCTATGGCCGCCGTTCCGACTGGCAGGCTCTCTATACGATTGCCAAGGAGTATTTCCAGAAGGCTATCGACCATGCCGGAACTGCCAAACTGTCGGCCAACTATCACGACTTCTTCGACCAGCTGCACAGCAACGATGCTGCCTATGCCGAGGAGTCTATCTATGAAGAGCCCTTCCAGCAGGGAGCCAGCGGCAACGACCCCCGTCCCTACTCGCTTGGTCGTCCTTCGGCAGGCGGTAGCTCTAACAACTATCCTTGTAAGAACTACGGTCAGGGCCGTATCAACCCCGCTTTCTACTACGGCATGTTCGACCCGAAGGACCTGCGCCGCGACCTCAGCTGCACGGTCACTGGTCTCGACGGCAAGGCAGGAAAGGAGAAGCTCATCCCCTTCACTCCCGGTTCACAGGCCAATGGTGGCGGTATCGCCTGCAACAAGTTTGACGAATCCCGTCAGTCTACCGTATGGACCAAGAACCAGCGCCGCTCGGGTATCAATGCCCCGTATATGCGCATGGCCGAAGTCTACTTAGGACTGGCTGAGGCTTCAGCAGCCTTAGGCGACCAGGTGACTGCCAAGCAGTATCTGAAGATTATCCGCGACCGTGCCTTCGGTGGCAACGGTAATGTCGATGCCTTCATTGCCAAGGAAGGCTCGATGCTCAAGGCCGTCATCGACGAGCGCGGCTTCGAGTTTGCCGGCGAGGGTGACCGTCGCTTCACCCTGATTCGCACAGGTCTGATTGCCGAGAAGATTAAGGAAGTGAAGGACCTCACCCGTAAGATGCTCGACGGACTGGCAGCCAACGGCTACTATACCTTCGACAACGGCAACACCATCTCTGCCTATATCTGGACCAAGATGGTCGATGCCAAGAAGTTCTATGGCCAGCGCAATGTCGAGACCACTCCTGCCGGCATGGAGGACGACCCCGTGCTGTCTCCCGGCTGGCGCGGTGTCAACAACGACTGGGAGTCCTACGGTCTTAGCTATAGCAATACCGAGACCAATCTGGCCATCAAGGGTCTGTTCACCAAGCTGACCGATGCCGAGATTGCCGCCCTCGAAGCCGACGGATACAAGAAGACCGACTGGGGCAAGCAACTGGTCGACAATGATGACGAGTACTACAAGTACCTGTTCTATCAGTACGACTACCAGAAAGCTCCTATCTATCTGTTCCCGTTCTCTCCGAACACCCTCTCGACAGGTGGATTCACCAACGGCTACGGATTCTCTAACGGTACATCTGCCGAATAAGGCAACCACCACACAACCCCTCAAAGAGCGGAAGGCATGCGTGCCCTCCGCTCTTTTTTTCTTTAAAAAGCTCGCCGTGGTGCCGGTGTCAAGTGCTGGCGAGAGCGAACTGGCGGTTCATCTCGACGAGAGCCTGCGCGCTGCCCGCCCTTTGTGATGTCACTACATATACTCGTGAGCCGATGGGCATATTTTCGGCCAGTATCCGATGCATTTTTTGTTCCACGGGGTGGAACACTCTATTCCATCCCATGGAACACCATGTTCCACCCCGTGGAACAAATTAAGTCGTTTTTAGCACAAATTCGGGCCATTTTGGGTCCTATTTTGCCATTTTGCCACCATTTTGCCACACGCAACACGCTGATTATCAATGAGTATTACAAAATGGCATCAGTTGCATCACTTTAAAAAACTTTATGTAGCAGAACGGCAGTGCGCGATGATTTTGTCACAGGAGCCATGAACGCTCAGCTGCCCACCCAGTCCCTAGATACTGATTATCCTAACGATGACAAGGATTATCCCCAGAAGGTTGGTTATCGAGTTCAGAGTCCCAGTGCAGGCGACAATGCTGGTATTCCTTTCGTAACATTCCAGCCTTTGGACACACAAGATTGACAACACTATTTGCCGCCAAAAGCGGCCAAAATAGCCAATGAACAAATAGCAAATACAACAACACGCAAAACACTGTATCACAAGCTATTAGCAATTACCAACTGACACATAGAAAAATCATCTTCAACTTTCTTTTCGGTTTTCTTCGATAATTTTTCCGCCAATTTCCTACACTTTTAAAATAAATTTTGTACCTTTGCAGGCAAAATATATTCATTTTTTGTTAAATTCTAAAAAAACTACTAATTTATGTCTGTTAAGATTAAGAGTATTTTCCGCCACGCGAAGGCGCTTCTACCTTCAGGTGGAAGAACGGCACTTCTCGTGTGTCTGCTCTTAGTGTGTGGACTGGCTTCGGCCCAGACCACGGCTAAGGGTACGGTCATCGACGGTACGGGAGAACCCGTCATCGGTGCTACCGTAGTAGAAAAGGGCAATGCCAAGAATGCAGCAGTCACCGACTTCGACGGTAACTTCACACTGAAGCTCCAGAAGTCGAAGACGGTTGTCATCTCCTACATCGGCATGGTGACCCAGGAAGTGACTGCCAGCGAGAACATGAAAGTCACGCTGCAGGACGACAATGCCTCACTGGAGGAAATCGTTGTCGTAGGTTACACCAGCAAGGCCCGTAAGGACCTCACCGGTTCGGTAGGTTCGGTCAGCGGTGCCAAGTTGGCTGTAGTGCCGGTGTCAAGTGCTGCCGAGGCTTTGGCAGGTAAGATTGCCGGTGTGCAGATTACCACCACCGACGGTCAGCCCGGTGCCGACATCAACATCCGCGTGCGTGGTGCAACGTCTGTAACCCAGTCCAACGACCCCTTGTTCATTGTCGACGGTTTCCAGGTTCCTAACATCAACGATATTCCTCCCTCGGATATCGCATCTATCGACGTCTTGAAGGATGCCTCTCTGACCGCTATCTATGGTGCAAAGGGTGGTAACGGTGTTGTCATCGTAACTACCAAGAGTGCCAAGGAAGGTAAGGTACAGGTATCGTTCAATGGACGTTTGAGTGTTTCTTCACTGACACGCTCTATGGACTTGATGAATTCTGGTCAGTTTGTTGATTTGATGTACGACCGTGCATCAGGTGCCGGTGGCGGTGCCCGTGACAGCTGGCAGAAAGCATTCCGTCTTGACTTTGGTAACCCCAAGGACAACAACATCTACTACAGCCGTTTAACCAACGACTGGCAGGACGAAGTTCTTGGCAACCATCCTTGGAGCTACTCTGCCAATGTTACAGTAGGCGGTGGTAACGAGTCTACCAAGTTCAATCTCTCTCTGACACAGACTGAGGATAAGGGTATTATTCTCGGTTCAGGCGTTCGTCGTACCAACATAAACTTGAAACTTAACACCAAGATTACCAAGAACCTTGAATTCACCTACAACCCCAAACTGACTTATCGTCGTGACGAGGGTGCCGGTGGTGCCAACGTAGGTTCTGGCGGTTTGGTTGACCGCGTGCTGCGCTATCAGCCCACAGCCGGTCTGCGTTCTTGGGGTAGCTACTCCGTCATGGAAACTGCTGCCGACGCAGAGCGTTTCAACCTGACAAACCCTGTAACTGACATTTCAACCAACACCCAGAAGAAGCACATGTACACCTTCAGCCAGCAGTTTGCTCTGAAGTGGACACCCATCAAGGGACTTGTTCTTCGTTCTGAAGGTAACTATAACATTTCATTCCGCGACACAGAACGCTACTATGGATGGCTGACCCCTACAGGTCAGCAGGCTGTTCACCAGCAAAAGCCCGTAGCAGAGCTGACCAAGCGTACCGTTGAGTCGTACACCTGGACCAATACCGCCAGCTACGACATGACGTTGAAAGACAAGCACAATCTCTCGTTCCTGCTCGGTCAGGAAATCTACCACACCCAATACAAGGAGAGCAAGCAGGCTGCCCACCTCTTTGATATAGGTATAGATGCAGAGACTGCCATCAACAACATGGCCCTCGGTCAGCCTTACGCCCAGGGTACTTACACCCTCCGTTCTACCCCCAACCGTACCGCTTCGTTCTTCGGACAGGTCTCGTACAACTGGGATCACCGCTATCTGCTGTCTGCCACATTCCGTGCCGACGGTAGCTCGAAGTTCGCCAGCGGCAAGCAGTGGGGCTACTTCCCCTCTATCTCTGGTGCATGGGTAGTCAACAAGGAGAAGTTCCTGAAGGACGTGAAGTGGATTGACCAGTTGAAGATCCGTGCCGCCTTCGGTCTGTCGGGTAACAACAACATCAACGACGACCTCTGGCGCTTCCTCTATACCTCGCAGAACTCGGGCGGTCCTGAATTTGCCTCTACCACTACTTCCAACGGTGAGCTCTACTACTCTACCCCCGGCAACTATCCTAACAAGGACATCAAGTGGGAGACCACCATCACCCGCAACCTCGCAGCCGACATCTCGCTGTTCGGCGGCCGTCTGACCATCACACCGGAAGTCTACTGGAACACCACCCGCGACCTGCTCTATCAGTCGCCTATCCCCGGTGTTTCTGGCTATAGCAAGCAGATGCAGAACATCGGTAAGGTGGCCAACAACGGTTGGGAGCTCACCGTCAACGGCGACATCCTGCGCGGCAAGGACTATGTGCTGAGTGCCAACTTCACCCTGGGTCACAACAAGATGACCATCAAGGAGCTGAATGCTACCGACACCCGCATCTACAACTATGCAAGTGCATGGAAGTCTTCTGACCAGAACGACTACTTACTGGAAGTAGGTGGTGAGCTGGGTCTGATGTACGGTTATGTATATGACGGTCTTTACACTTGGGATGAGTTCACCTATCCCTCTACCGCCAGCTATACAGCAACTCCTAAGGGTAAAGGTACTATCAATGGCATCATTGTAGGTGGTACTATCACTGATGGCTATGAAGGCAACTCTGGTAGCGGCATTCTGGCCAACTCACACTCAGGTTATTCTACCATGCCTGGCAAGATTAAGATTAAGGACCTGAACGGCGACGGACAGATTGACGTTAACGACAAGACCGTCATCGGCCGCACTACTCCGAAGTGGCAGGGCGGTTTCGGCATCAGCGGACAGTGGAAGGACTTCGATTTCGTAGCCAACTTCACCTATATGCTTGACTTCGATGTGTATAATGCTACAGCCTATGCACTTTCAAGCCAGTCAAGCAGCCAGAATACTTTCTGGAACGTATATGCCAAGTATGGTGAGGGGCGCTGGCGCTATGCTGCTCCCGACGGATTTACCGATCTGAGCGGTCACAACATCACTGGTGAGTCTCTTTACAAGAACACTAACTTGGATGGTATGCCCGGACTCTATCGCGACATGAACGCTAATGCTCGTATGTGGAACCCCGCAGACGTAGTGACTAACATCATGCTGGATGCTTTTGTCGAGGACGGTTCGTTCATCCGCTGCTCTGACGTCACCATCGGATACACACTGCCGAAGAGCATCACCAAGAAGCTGTTGATTAACAAGATTCGTGCATACGTATCAGCTTCCAACCTCTTTATCTTGACCAAGTATTCCGGCTATGATCCTGAGGTTGACGTACAGTCTGGTCTGACTCCTTCTATGGACTACAACCGCTATCCGCGTGCAAGGACATTCTCCTTTGGTCTTAACGTGACTTTCTAAGGGAAAAGTAAAATGTAATTTTAGAAAACTGAAAACAATATGAAACTCAATAAGATATTTATCAGTGGACTGGCCATGCTGGCGTTGACCTCATGCAACGACTACCTGGAGGTGGATCCCGCTACCAATGTAGCAAGCACTGACCTGGTGTTCGGATCAGAAGGTGAGACACGCACGGCACTGTATGGCATCTACGCCAAGGTTTGCTCGGACAACCTGTTCGGAGGCAAACTCTATAATGATTTCCAGCTGAACAGCGATGTGGACTTCTATGCCAACGCCAACGAATCAGCAGCCGGCAACCAGCCCCGTCGTTTTGACGTCCGTTCGGATGCCAGCAATGTGGAGACGCTTTGGAACAATCTCTACTCTGCTGTTGAGACAGCCAATGAGTTCATCTACAACCTGCAGAAGAGCAGCATCTACAAGGAAGAGACCGAGGACGGTGCCAGCGAAGCTGAGGATGGAACCACACAGACCATTCAAGTTCCCAAGGTGACCGACCTGACTCAGATGATGGGTGAGGCTAAGGTGATGCGTGCCATGTTCTATCATGAGCTGCTGAGCTACTGGGGTGACATACCCTTTACCTTGCAGGCCACCTACGAGACGGACAACCTCAATCCTGCCATCACGCCGCGTCAGCAAGTGAGCGATGCGCTGATTGCCGACTTGACCTATGCTGCCGAGTACATGTACTCAGATAAGGACAATAAGGTTTCTGCCCCTGAGCGCATTACCAAGGAGGCTGCCTATGCCATGATTGCCCGTCTGGCTCTCCAGGCTGGTGGTTACTCACTGAATCACCCTGAGGGTGACGTCAAGAGCTACAGCATGACTCGTCCCTCGAACTACCGCGACTACTATGTGATTGCCCGCGAATATGCCAAGAAGGTGATCGATGCCGGCGGTCACTCTCTGAACAAGAGCTATCGTGACGTATTCGTAGACGAGTGCAACTTCATTGCCACAACTGGTGACGATCCTATCTTCGAGATTCCTTTTGCCAGGGAGACTGCCGGCAACTGGGGTTATGCTCAGGGTCCAACCAGCGGTATTGATACCGGTGACGCAACAGACTATTCCCACAGTGCATGGGGTGCCACCAGCGGTGGTGTACGCACAACTGCTTTCTATCGCTATAGCTTTGATGAGAGCGACCTCCGCCGTGATTTCATCTGCGGTCTGTGGTACTACTCCAACCAGGGTCTGCCCACCATGCGTCTGGACTATGGCATGCATAACAACAAGTGGTCGAAGTTGTGGAACACCAATGGTCTGGGTAAGACCACCACTGGTGCTACAGGTATCAACTTCGCCTACATCCGCTATGCTGACGTCCTGCTGATGTTTGCCGAGGCTGAGAACGAGCTCAACGGTCCTACCGCTGAGGCCCAGGAGGCTCTGAAGCAGGTTCGCCGCCGCGCTTTCGCCGGTGCAGACCAGGCAGACATGGTTGACGCATACGTGGCAGCAGCAGCATCCTCTAAGGAAGATTTCCTGAACGCCGTTCTCGATGAGCGCAAGTGGGAATTTGCCGGTGAGAACATGCGTTGGAAGGATCTCGTTCGCAACAACAAGTATTCAGAGAAAGTCCTCATGACCTTCCTCTCCTACTACGCAATTGCTGAAAGCCAAAGCGGTTCATCAGATTATGTGGATATGGTCAGCGAATACGATGGTGTTGACTACAATGAAAACTTTGTCTATGACATGTTCTCTATCCTCGTGAAGAACTATAATGACCCCAACTTCCCCAACAGGAACGTCTATATGTTCTATGTAGTGAACCCCTATACTACTATTGCAAACCCGACATCCATAAGTCCTGCGAAGTATATTTCTGATGCAGGATTGGATTATGAGCCTGTTTCACAGCGTGCCATTACCGGTCTGTCTTCACAGAGCAACAACGTGGCATGGACGGAAACAAACCTTGCCTGGGGTACCGAAGGTAACATCAGAAACCAAATCCGTTTCTCCATGTACGGCTATGTCCGCACCAACGAAATGGACGATTTTGTAGTTGTCAACAATGGTACGACTCAGAAACTGAATGTCAATACATCTGATATTGAAAGCAATTTTGCCAGTCTGCCTCCTGTTCGCTATATCCTGCCAATTCCCGAAGAAGCTATTGCACGTTCAAGCGGTGCATATCGCAACTATTACGGATACTAAGGTGAATTTAGAATTAAGAGTTTTTTGAATATATAATTGAGATATGAAAAAGATATTATTATTGTCAATGGCTTTGGCAACAACCCTATCATTCTTTTCATGTAAGGACGAGGTTGACAAGAGCTACAAAGGAAGCGAGGTGATAGACCGTCTGTCACGTCCTGCATTCCGCACCGACAACAATACCGGTAAGGGCTCTAACGACCCCTACAACTCGGTGATTACTGACCATAACACCGCCAACCTGTTCTGGTTCCTGGTCAACGATGCTGTTGGCTATGAAATCATGTGGACTTATCCTCATGCCTATGTTGCCAATGGTGATGACGCATGGGAGGAGACCGTAGATCACGTTGACGGCAAGTCTCTGGAGGGTCATATTGTCATTGCCGACCCATACAAGTACAATATTATCATTGAGAACCTGCAGTATCAGAGCAGCTATCGTTTCTGCATCCGCGCCCTGCACTCATTCGACAAGACCGGTTATCAGCTCTGGCGTGGCGAGGCAAACGTCTACGACGTGCTGGACTCTCCCGATGCTGACTGGAAGAACGACCCCAAGAACTCTGACTGGTATGGTCGCGGCAACCTGCGCGAGTGGGCTGACTACTTCCAGATGGAAACTGACGGTCGTACATGGGTTCCCTTCGTGATTCAGGTGTCTGACATCACCAAGACCTCAATGAAAATCACTCTGAACCGCAACATTTCCAAGTATTCTGACACCGAAAAGGCTACCTATCGTGAGTATTGGAACTTCCTGGACGAAGAAGAGAACATCCTGAAGGTAGACTACCTGACCATTGTCCCCAATGCCGGTACTCCCAACGCGACAGTGCCTGCTGCATTCCAGAAATATCAGATTCCTGAGTCTGCATGGGACGAGAATGGCATTGCTGTCATTGAAGTAAATGGACTTTCTGAGAATTCCTGCTATAACATTGACGCATGGGACAACTCAATTCCTCTGGCTATTGATGCCGTATATAACACCACGATGAAGCGTACCAAGGGTGATGCTGCACCTCCTGTTTACATCAAGCATCAGGTTTGGGCAAAGGACACCTTAGGAACCGATCCTGCAACTTGGAACATCTACGACATCTCGGAGTACAATGCATGTAAGATTGACAAGGTTCTGGATGACTACTGCGCAAGCAGTGTAACAGCTGAGAATCAGATATTCTACCTGGAGGGAGGCAAGACCTACTTCATCAGTTCTAACGTACAGGTTTACAAGGGCTTCACCCTGGCAACCGATCCTGAGGACCTGGCAGCAGGCAAGGGCCGCGCCAAGTTCTACCTGAGCGGTATGACCCAGACGGGTAACTCTGTGAACAGCTGTAACTTCATGCTCGGCCGTCAGCCTGCTGCCGGCGAGAATGGCTCTATCACGCTGGACATTGACTCTATCCGCTTCATGGACCTCGACGTAAATGTTCCTCGTGCGGGTAACTACGGTACTGCCCAGGAGGGCAAGGCTAATGCTTGCGGTAACTACTTCATGAACATGTACTCGAACGGTATGGGTATCAATGTCACCACACTGGAGTGGCACCGCTGCTCGTTCCAGGGCCTCATCCGCGGATTCTTCCGTATCCAGGGTTCTAACGACTTCTATATCCAGCATATTCGTATGATTGACTGTGAGCACTACAATAGTGGTTACTACGATGCAAAACTGGGTGGTTACTGGTATATCTTCGGTGACCATAACGGAAAGCCCAAGTCTAACATCCTGCAGGATGTAGAGGTTAGCGGTTGCGTATTCTATGACTGCCAGAAGGGTGGACTCATCACTGACCAAAACCGTAACCTGACATGGGACGAGAGCGTACGTTGGAAGATTAATGTTCACCACAACACCTTCGTTAACTTCTGTACCACCAACAAACAGGTTATCATGAACACCCGTTATAATCCTGGTGGCTCTTATCTGGCATTCCACGACAATGTGATTATCAACACCAAGGATGAGGCTGACAAGAACCGTAACCTTGCAGGTGGCGGTTGGGATACTCGTAACATCCAGGGTGGTGATGGTTCCGGTATTGTCACCTTCGACATCTATAACAACTGGACTACCAACGATCCTTACCTGTCCAATGGTCAGCCGTTCGCTGCCAGTGCTTTCAATGCCACATCGAATGCTCCCGGTAAGTTCATCAAGGGCGGACAGGGTATATTCCCTGCTGGAACTGATGAGTTGACAGTCAAGGTGGACGAGAGCCTGAAGGCAACAGACCTGATGGTGAGCCCGAATCCGAAGTACTACATCGGTGAGACTCCTAAGGGTACCGACCACCATACTGACAATGGTATCGAGGGTCTGTATTACAAGCAGACGACTGAAGTTCTGAACTCTGCCATCTACAAGAGTGGCGCTGGTGCAGCCAAGCTCCGCAATGGAAAAAAATAACGAATCATTGACAATCAACAATTAATATTTAAGATTATGAAGATTTATAAATATGTATCTGTACTGTTGGCTGTGCTGGCCATGTCGGCTACATTCATCAGCTGTGATCGCGACAAGGACATCACTGGTGATCCGTTTGTAGACCACAACACGTCAGTTAATGGCAAGCAGGACTACTGGATTTCCTTCGAGCTTACTCCCGGTAGCCTGTCCGCAGAGGCTCAAGCCAGGTACAACTCAATCCTTGCCGAGCAGATCTATCCCGATGATTACGCTGCTGGCACTCGCGAGATTAAGTTTATCGAGCACCCGATGTACTGCACCGAGGACTATGCCCGCAACAACTTCAACAAGGTAGCAGCCCTGTCCAACGAAGAGAACGACATCGTGCAGAAGGTGATGATTCCCACGTTCTGTGTTGACACGATAGGCGGTGTCAATCACAGCGACTTCACCGTTACCATGACGCTTTCCAAGGATAGCATGAGAACCGTGATTGCTACTCATTCTTGGGATGCTGCCACCGCCTTTGACGGTCAGGCTCTCATCAATGCGAACAAGAAGTAGATTCCTTCTATTCAATAACCACCAAGGGCGGTCGGCATCGTCCCTCCGCCCTTGGTTTTAGAAACAACTTATTAAATTATTAAACTTTAAAAACAAAACGTATGAAGAAAATTTTTACTCTTATCTCAATGGCCCTCATGGCCGTTGGTGCAAGTGCACAGACCACCATCGACTTTAGCGGGCTGAAGTTGAAGGACTTCAACTATGACGAGACCTACTATGTAGATGCTCAGTACGAGGAGAAAGACGAGAATGACCAGCCCACAGGCAAGACCTACACTTCGTTTACCTACAAAGGCGGTGGCAAATACTCTGCCCTCGAACTGAAGGACAAGAATGTCAAGTTCAACTACAAGAATTCAGGCGAGAAGGCAAGCTTCTTTATCCTTGCTGATGAGTATTTCACTGTTGGTGGTAAGGGAGCGCAGCTCATCATCTCAAACCTGAAGAAAGGCCAGTTGGTAACCCTGAATGTTGCTGCCAAAGCAGACGATTCAGCTCCTACCTTCGCTGCAAATGGTGGAGCCCTTCAGGGTGAGACTCCTGATATGAGCAAGAAGAATGAGTTTGTAAACCTCACCTATCAAGTAACTGGAACTACTGGCGAGCTTACTATCACAGAGAGTGCCAAGGGATTTAACATCAAATCTATCACGATTGCTGAAGGTGGAGAAATTTCTTACGATGCCACCGAGTTCATCGTTACCTTCAATGGTGCTGATGCACAAACACCTGACGGTTATTTCGACTTTGGTACTTCCGACAATAAACACAACTTCAACAGCAAGTTTACAGATGCAACGTGGAACGGTACCGATTTTACTTCTGGTCTGAAGATGGAAGGATCTACTTTGATTCACTGGACATCTACACAAACGGCTACAGTCACTATTGTACAGTCAACTTATAACGATAAAGGCATCTTCATGGATGATGTCAAGTATGAGGCTGCTACTGCTACTGCTGGTACTGGCTGCCGCATCTACACCATTGAGAACGTTGCAGCTGGAGAACACAAGATTCATCGTATTAGCGGTGAGACCAATGCTGGTGAGAGCGGTTTGTTTGCTGTAAAGGTAACCTACACTGGAGGCGGAACGGCCATCAATGCCATCAATGCTGCTACCATCGATGCCAATGCTCCTGCCTACAACCTCGCTGGACAGAAGGTTGACAGCAGCTTCAAGGGTATCATCATCAAGAATGGTAAGAAGATGATTCAGAAGTAAGCTGTCTTACTTGACCAATAATCTGGAGCGGGACCTTGACGGGTTCCGCTCTTTTTTTTACAACGAGAAAACGGCCGCTTCCAGTTGAGTCGACTCAAACTATCAATCGAGTTGACTCAAATGATCAATCGAGTCGACTCACGTTTTTTTCCCAATTATTTGGAAGTATGAAAAGTTTTGCGTACTTTTGCAGCACTATAACAAACTCTACTAAAGCAGACATGACTACCAGCGAGGTTCCCTTCATCCCACAAGACCGCACCTACCGCACGCTGAAATGCGATGCGCTCATAGTAGGGCTGATAGAATGGCTCAAGCAAGACTTTCTCCAGAAAGGCGGCATAAAAGAACAAATGTACCAGGCTCGCAAAGACTGGCAACGCCGAAACGGATATACCAATAGCGACACCACACCCACTCCACCCACAACAAAAAAATGAAAAAATCAATTCTTCTCCTATTCATGGCCACGGCATTGACTGCCGCAGCAGCCGACAAGCCTATCGACCGCAAGGCGCTGATCGGCAGAAACAACCCCGTGATAACCACCGTCGACACCTTAGCTTCGCTGAGCGTAGGTAATGGCGGCTTTGCCTTTACCACCGACATCACCGGCCTGCAGACCTTCCCCGAATACTATCGGGGCGGTGTCCCCCTCGGCACCCAGAGCGAATGGGGCTGGCACAGCTTCGACAACCCCGAACAGTATCGCATCGAGGAGTCGTACCAGATGTATGACTTCGGCCACGGCCACCGCGAGCTCTATGCCACCCAGCCCAAGTCGGGACGTGCCAAGGGTGCTGCCGACTGGTATCGCGCCAATCCCCACCGTCTGCACTTAGGCTGCATCGGCCTGGAGATAGACGGTCTGAAGCCCGCCGACATCCAGAAGCCCCGTCAGGTGCTCGACATGTGGACGGGCCGCATCAGCTCTGAGTTCAAGGTGAAGGGTGCGAAGTATCAGGTCCAGACCGTCTGCCACCCCAAGCAAGACCTCATCAGCAGCCAGATAACAGGCCAGCAACCAGCTATCAACCTGCGTTTCCCCTACCCCACAGGCGGTCACTCCGACGATGCCTGCGACTGGAATCAGAATGACAAGCACCAGACGGAGCTGGTAAACCAGACGGCCAATAGTGCCCTGCTGAAGCGCACATTAGGCAAGACTGTCTATTACGTGTCGCTCAGCTGGGAGGGCCAGGCCCGCCTAAAGGAGAAAAGCAAGAACTACTGGCTGCTGGCCTCCGATGGCAACCAGCTGACCTTCACCTGCCATTGGTCCGCCCAATGCCCCACTCCACCCACCACACCCACATCACCCACCATACCCACCCACCAAGAAACCCTCGCCGCCAGCTCCCAATACTGGCAAGCCTTCTGGACCCAAGGAGCCGTAGTAGACTTCTCGCTCTGCAAGGACAAGCGTGCCAAGGAGTTGGAGCGCCGCGTGGTGCTGAGCCAGTGGCTGCTGGCCATCCAGTGTGCTGCCGGCACGCCGCCTCAGGAGACAGGCCTCACCTATAACTCATGGTTTGGCAAGTTCCACATGGAGATGATCTGGTGGCATCAGGCGTGGTTGCCCCTCTGGGGCCACGGCGACTTGCTCGACCGCACCCTGCGCTGGTATGAGAGCGTGGAACCGATGGCTCGCGAGATTGCCATGCGACAGGGGTTCAAGGGCATCCGCTGGATGAAGATGACCGACCGCAGCGGCGAGGAAGCCCCCTCGAAGGTAGGCAGCTTCCTCATCTGGCAACAGCCCCACCTGATCTATCTGGCTGAGTTGCTGTATCGGACCAATCATGACAAGGCTGTACTTGAACGTTACGGCCGGCTGATAGACGAGACGGCTACCTTTATGGCCGACTTTGCCACCTATGATAAAAAGAACGACCGCTATCTGCTGAAAGGCATGATTCCCGCCCAGGAGACACTGAAAGCCTCGGAGACCTACAACTCGCCGTTTGAGCTGTCTTACTGGCACTGGGCCCTGCAGATAGCCCAGCGGTGGCGCGAGCGCCGCGGACTGGAGCGCGTAGCCCTGTGGGACGACATCATAGACAAGCTCTCGCCGTTGGCCAAGGACCAGGAGAACCGCTACTTGGCCGCCGAGTCGAACCCTGAGACCTATAGCAACTTCCGGCTTATCAGCGACCACCCGGCCGTATTGGGTGCGGTGGGCATCTTCCCCATGAGCCGACTGATAGACCCGGAAGTGATGAAGCATACACAGGCATGGATATGGGACAACTGGAACTGGGACCACACCTGGGGCTGGGACTATCCGATGGTAGCCATGAATGCCACCCGGCTGGGACTGCCCGAGAATGCGGTCAGTGCCCTGCTGATGGACAAGCGCACCAATACCTACCTGCCCAACGGACATAACTATCAGGACGGACGGTTGCGCTGCTATCTGCCCGGCAATGGCGGACTGCTGACCGCCATTGCCCTGATGTGTGCCGGTTGGGACGGCTGTCAGGACAAGAACCCTGGATTCCCCAAGGACGGTCAGTGGAACGTGCGCTGGGAAGGGCTGAATGCCCTGCCCGACGAAGCACCTAAGACCGTAGCCTTTCCAGGAGCCGAGGGCTTTGGCCGCTACACCACTGGCGGTCGCGGCGGCAAGGTCTATCATGTGACCACCCTCGAAGACAACGACCAGCCGGGCAGTCTGCGGTGGGCTAACAACCAGAAGGGTGCCAAGACGATTGTCTTCGACATCTCGGGCACGATCTTCCTGAAGTCGCCCCTGCGCTTTGCCCCCAACACCACCGTTGCCGGCCAGACGGCTCCCGGTGACGGCATCTGTCTAGCCGACTATCCCGTGATGGTCTCCTCAAACAATATCATCCGCTACCTGCGCTTCCGACTGGGCAACCGGCAGGTGGCCCACCATGAGGGCGACGGGCTGGGCGGCAGCCGCTGTCAGAACATCATCATCGACCACTGCTCCATCAGCTGGAGCATTGACGAATGTCTCTCGGTCTATGGCAACAAGGACTTCACCGTACAGTGGTGCATCGTGAGTCAGAGTCTCAACAATGCCGGCCACAAGAAAGGCAGTCACGGATACGGCGGCAACTGGGGCGGCAGTGGTGCCTCCTACCATCACAACCTGATAGCCCACCACACCTCGCGCACTCCCCGGTTGGGTCCGAGTCCGTTTACTCAGGAAGACGAGCGCATGGACCTGCGCAACAATGTCATCTACAACTGGACGGCCAACGGCTGCTATGGTGGCGAGGGCATGACGGTGAATATCGTCAACAACTACTACAAGCCCGGTCCCGGCACGCCCACCGACGACCGAGGCCGCCGCATCGCCGCCCCTAACATCCGTACCTCGCAGTACACCCACCACGACAGCCAGCGGCCCAATGTGTGGGACAAGATGTGGCATGTCTGGGGCAAATACTATGTCAGCGGCAATGTAAACTCGAAGTACCCCGAAGTGACCAAGGACAACTGGACCTACGGCATCTACAACCAGATTAACCCCGAGGCCAACGACGGCACCTATACCGCAGCAACCAAGGACAGCATCCGCCTGCACCGGCCCATGCCCTATGCTCCTGTTACCACGCAGTCGGCAGCAGAGGCCTACGAGCTGGTGCTCAATCAGGCTGGTGCCAGCCTGCACCGCGATGCACTCGACAAGCTCATCGTCAGTGATGTCCGCGACGGCAAGGCTTCCTTCACGGGCGAAGGCTGCGACCTCGGCATCATCAACACCCAGGACGATGTGCAGATAGAGGGCGGTCCCTGGCCCGTACTCAAAAGCAAGCCTGCCCCTAAGGACACCGACGGCGACGGCATGCCCGACGAATGGGAGCACCGGCACGGTCTGAATCCCAACGACGCTAACGACGGAAACGACACCGATGCCCAAGGCTACACCATGCTGGAAAACTACTTAAATGGTCTGATTTTACACCTAAAATAATCAATAATCCACCTTTGATTCGCTTTTTATTCATACCTTTGCAAACAAAAATAGTTTAACAATAAATATTACATTCATCATGAAGAAATTATTAGGAGCATTATTATTGCTCATTAGCAGCATCATGGTAACAGCCCAAGACAAATATTTTGCATTTCCTGGTGCAGAAGGTTTTGGCAGATATGCCACTGGTGGTCGCGGCGGTGTCGTAAGACATGTAACAAATTTGAACGACAGCGGTACGGGTTCGCTGCGAGCAGCCTTGAATGGCACAGTTAAAAAGATGATCGTCTTCGACGTGTCAGGAACTATACACTTGAAGTCAGCGCTTCACATTACCAGCAATACGACCATAGCCGGACAATCTGCTCCCGGTGACGGCATCTGCATTGCAGACTACCCATGCGATATCAAGGGCAACAATGTCATTGTACGTTACATGCGCTTCCGTCTGGGCAACAAGAACATCACCATGAACGGTGCAGACGGCTGGGATGGCTTTGGTTCATTGGATTGCAATAACATCATCATTGACCACTGTTCCGTGAGTTGGAGTGCCGACGAATGTCTGTCGATGAGCGGTTGCAGGGACATTACCGTACAATGGTGTATGGTTACACAAAGTATGACTTACTCTGGACACACAAAAGGTAATCACGGCTACGGAGGCAACTGGGGCGGTGCTGGTTCGTCATACCACCACAACCTGATGGCCCATCACGGGAGCCGTACTCCCCGTCTTGGTCCGCGTCCCACAACACAGCTTGACGAGCGCATGGACATGCGCAACAATGTGATGTACAACTTCGGAGGCAATGGATGCTACGGTGGCGAGGCTATGAAGGTGAACATCGTCAATAACTACTATAAGCCAGGTCCGGCTACGAAGAGCAAGAACTACGAGTACCGCATTGCCGCTCCTGGAATACGTACCACGGAGTATGTGACCAACAGTCCGGCATATAAGGATGCTTGGCACATCTGGGGCAAATACTACGTGACGGGTAACTACAACACCAAGCATCCCGAGCTCATTTTGGATGAGAACCAGTGGAACATGGGTATCTACGAGCAAATTGATGCAGGTGGTAACGATGGGACTTATACTGCAAAGACCAAGGATACCATCAGAATTACCGAACCCATTCCCTTTGTGGCTGTTACTACTCACTCGGCCGAACAAGCTTATGAGAAAGTCTTGAAGTATGCCGGTGCCAGCCTGCATCGCGACTCTTACGACACCGAGATGGTCAACGATGCAGCCAACGGTACAGCCAAGGTCTATGCCGATGCCTACAACAACGATGGCACCAAGACCGGCAGTAAGCTGGCAGGCGGCATCATCAATTCTCAAGAGGACCTGAAGCCTGCCGGTGCAGGCAGCGACTGGAGTGCATGGCCTACCCTGAACAGTACGGCTGCGCCCACCGATACTGACGGCGATGGTATGCCGGATGCCTGGGAAGACACCCACGGACTGAACAAAAACGATGCCACCGACGGTACCAGTTATTCTGAAGGCTCTGGCTATACCAATGTCGAGGTATACCTGAACTCCTTGGTCGAGGACATCACCAACGCCCAGAACGAAGGAGGTGTGATGGTGGGCGAGACTCTCCCCGGAGAATCGATTCCTGTCACTTACACCATAGCTAACAGCACTTTCCAAAGCGAAGGCAGCGGTGCTGAAGTGTGGAACTTTGCCGACGGCTTGAGCATTACCGGAGCAAATGCCGCCTACTCGGGCGGTGAAGACTACAATGTAAGTGGCATTGGAAATATCGTCAACAACACGCTCTACACCATCCACATACCCGAAGGCATATCTATTAGCTCTATCACCATTACCGGCTTCTGCAATACAGCCTCAGGCACCTCAAAACTGGCAGAACTGAACGGAAAGGACATAACAGACAAAAACTACAACTTTCCCAACCGAAACAACGGAGCCAAAACTTATAACATCACATTGGCTACCGCTGCCACGGGTACACTGACCTTCAAGCTGTCGGGCGGCAACCGCAACCGTCTGTCCATCGTTCTTCATGGGGTCAAGGCTGGCGAGGGAGTCACGCCTCCCACACCATCCGACCCCTCAACAGGTGGGGGCGGCGACGATACAGAGTCGGTCACCTACATCATCTCTGCCGCAACAACAAATGCGGAGAAAGACGCGACGACCTATTCCTTCACTAGCGAAGATAAGACGTTTACCATGACCAACAGTGGCAATAAGGGATATGGTGCAGGCACAACGGCCTCCGAGACGTTCAAACTATCGAATAACGTGCTCTATACACTGAGTCTGCCCGACGGTGTCAGTATCTCTAAGGTGAAAGTCACCGGCTATACGAATGAAGACGGACAGACGGGCTATGTCAAGGAAATCAACGGCGTAGCCTACGATGAGTCTGCTGGTACCTTCCCGGCACGCGACCTGAATGGCGACAGCAAGAATCCGCCCATGAATGATGTCGTGTTCGTACTGCCGACACCGGCTACGGGCAGCCTTTCTCTTAAGACCTACAAACAGCTTGCCGTCAAGTTGGAACTTACCGCAGGTTCTGCAACCGGCATTGCTACTGTCAAGACGGTCATACCGAACGACGGTGTATTCTACACCCTCCAGGGTGTCCGCGTAGACAAACCCTCCAAGGGCATTTATATCCAAAACGGAAAGAAGATTATTATTAAGTAAAGACTATGAAGAAACTACTTGTAACTATACTGTTTATGGCAGGGGCATCGGCCTTGCAGGCGCAGATGCTGCCCTACCAGAACCCGGCACTTACCGCAGAGCAACGCGCAGACGACCTGCTGGGCCGGCTGACACTGGAAGAGAAAACAAAACTGATGATGGACGTGTCGCCCGCCATCCCACGCTTAGGCATTCCCGCCTTCCAATGGTGGAACGAAGCCCTGCACGGCATTGGGCGCAACGGCTTCGTCACCGTGTTCCCCATCACCACCCAGATGGCAGCCTCGTGGGACGATGCCCTGCTCTATCAGGTGTTTACCGCTGCCAGCGACGAGGCACGAGCCAAGAATCAGGAAGCCAAGAAGACGGGCAACGTGCAGCGCTATCAGGGACTCTCGTTCTGGACTCCTAACATCAACATCTTCCGCGACCCTCGCTGGGGGCGCGGACAGGAGACCTACGGCGAAGACCCCTACCTGACTGAGCGCATGGGACTGGCCGTGGTCAACGGACTGCAGGGACAGACCATGGACGGCAAGCGGCTGCCCACCAGCAAGTATGCCAAGCTGCTGGCCTGTGCCAAGCACTTTGCCGTACATAGCGGACCCGAGTGGAACCGCCACGTGTTCGACATTCAGCAGTTGCCTGAGCGCGACCTGTGGGAGACCTATCTGCCTGCCTTCAAAGCTTTGGTGCAGAAAGGCCATGTTGCCGAGGTGATGTGCGCCTACCAGCGCATCGACGGTGATCCCTGCTGCGGCAATGCCCGCTACGAGCAGCATATCCTGCGCGACGACTGGGGATTCAAGGGACTTATCACCAGCGACTGCGGTGCCATCCGTGACTTCCTGCCACAGTGGCACAATGTGTCGAAGGACAACCCCGCTGCAGCCTCGAAAGCCGTGCTCAGCGGCACCGACCTCGAGTGCGGCTCCGTCTATAAGAACCTGCCTGCTGCCGTCAAGCGCGGCGACATCTCGGAGAAGCAGATGGACATCAGCCTGAAGCGCCTGCTCGTGGCCCGCTTCGAGTTAGGTGACTTCGATAAGGACGAGCTGGTGGAATGGACCAAGATTCCGTCGTCGGTCATTGCCTCCAAGGAGCACAAAGCCCTCGCCCTGCAGATGGCCCGCGAGGGCACCGTCCTGCTGAAGAACAACGGCGTGCTGCCTCTCACCTCTTACCACTCACCTCTCACCTCTAAAATTGTCGTCATGGGCCCCAATGCCAACGACAGCATCATGATGTGGGGCAACTACAGCGGCTATGCCACCAAGACGGTGACCATCCTCGAGGGACTTCGCCAGCAGTTAGGCGACATCCCCTACATCCAGGGCTGCGGACTGACTCGCAACGAGGTCTACGAGAGCCGTTTCGACAAGATGCGCGCCCCAGTAGGTTCAAAAGGCATGCAGGCCGTCTACTGGAACAACACCGAGATGAAGGGACAACCCGTGACTACCGTCCATCTGGAGAGCCCCATCAACCTGAGCAACGGCGGTAATACCGTCTTTGCTCCCGGTGTCAACCTCGAGCACTTCTCCGCCCGCTATGACGGTACGCTCATTCCTACCGAGGACGAGACGCTCTATCTGCGTGTCGGTGCCGATGACAAGGTGCGCGTCATAGTCAATGGCGACACCCTCGTCGACATCTGGAAGGTTCGCCAGCGCATTCAGGAGGCAGCTCCCGAGCTGAAGGTAAAGAAAGGCAGCAGCTATCGCATCCAGATTGACTACGTGCAGGAGGGCGGCATGGCAGCCATGCAGTTTGATGTCTGCAAGAAGCTCACCCCCACCCGCGACCAGCTGCTCGCCCAGATAGGCGATGCCGAGACCGTCATCTTCGTGGGCGGCATCTCACCCCGTGTCGAGGGCGAGGAGATGAAGGTCAGCGACCCGGGCTTCAAGGGTGGCGACCGTACCGACATCGAGCTGCCTCAGGTACAGCGCGACCTGCTCAAGATGCTCCACGAGGCGGGCAAGCGTGTGGTCTTCATCAACTGCTCGGGCGGTGCCGTGGCCTTAGTGCCTGAACAGGAGGAGACCTGCGACGCCATCATCCAGGCTTGGTATAGCGGTGAGCGCGGCGGCGAAGCAATGGCCGAGATTCTGACTGGCAAGTACAATCCATCGGGCAAGCTGCCGATGACCTTCTATCGCAGTGTCAACGACCTGCCCGACTTCCTGGACTATACCATGAAGAACCGCACCTACCGCTACTTCCGCGGTCAGCCACTCTATCCCTTCGGCTATGGTCTGTCCTACACCACCTTCGACATCAGCAAGCCATCCTATAAGGACGGTAAAGTGAAGCTGACGGTGAAGAACACCGGCACAATGGACGGAACGGAAGTGGTACAGGTGTATATCCGCAATACGGCCGACACCGAGGGTCCGCTGAAGACGCTGCGCGCCTACCAGCGGGTCACGCTGAAAGCCAGCGAGTCGCGGATGGTCTCTATCGACCTCCCCCGCGACCGCTTCGAAGGCTGGGATGCCAAGACCAACACCATGCGCGTGGTACCCGGCCGCTACGAACTGATGGTGGGTTCATCGAGCGCAGACAAGGACCTGAAGAAGGTAATGGTCAACATCCGATAGCCTGTCTGCATCAGAGCTTGGTAGCATGTAAGAAAAACGAGCCGTAATCTCGCATGGATTGAGATTACGGCTCGTTAGCTATGATATTACGTCTCGTCGGCAAGGACATTACAGACTGCTAATCAGCCACCATAGATATACCAAATAGCCGACAACGAGCAGGCCGCCTTCCCAACGCTCTACCGTATAGCGCGTAAATGAGAAGAACCATACCAAGGCTACCGACACCAGCATCACTGCCATATCCAGTGTGGTGATGCCCTCTATGGCCAACGGACTGATAGTAGCCGTCAAACCCAGAATCATCAGGATGTTAAACACATTGGAGCCAATCACGTTGCCAATGGCTATGGCCGACTGGCCCTTACGGGCTGCCACCACACTCGTAGCCAGTTCGGGCAGCGAGGTGCCGCCAGCAACTACCGTCAGGCCAACCACACCCTCGCTGATGCCCAATGAATAGGCTACGCTCGATGCTGAATCGACAAAAAGATTACTGCCTATCACCAGCATAGCCAAGCCAGCCAGCACCCATAAGGCACTCAGCCAGGGATTCCCCTCCCTGGAGGGAGTGCTGTTCGCATCCTGCCGACTGTCATCAGTCACGGGTGCAACCTCTCCTTTCTTGGCCTGCATGAGCGTATAGACCATAAAAGAGGCAAAGCCCAAGAGCAGGATGATGCCATCCCATCGGCCTAAATAGTTGTTCAAGGACAACAGCATCAGAAGTACCGATGCCCCGACGGCAAAAGGAATATCCTTCTTCACCGTAGAGCGGCTGATGACCATCGGTGCCACCATAGCCGCACAACCGACAATAAGCATGGCATTCATAGTGTTCGAACCTACTACATTACCCACAGCCATATCGGGCGTTCCCTTCAGTGCCGACACCAGGCTGACAAACAGTTCAGGGGCAGAAGTACCAGCCGCCACAATGGTCAGTCCGATGATAATCTCGGGCACATTCATCCTACGAGCCAGTGCCGAGGCGCCTTCCGTCAGACGGTCAGCACCCGTGAGCACCAATGCTACACCTATTACTATTAGTACTATATCCAATATCATCATCAATCCTCCGTAAAGTCAAAGTCATCATCATCGAAGAAGTCGCCTTCCAATGCCGGTCCGACAAACTCGTCCAGTGCACGGCGCTCTTTCTTCGTAGGCCGACCCGTACCGCGCTGACGGTTGATGAAACCACTGATGCGGTTCATCTCCAACAGCTCATACTGGTCGGGCGTGGTCACATTCTCATAAATGCCGGGAATCAGCTTGGCACCTACCCGCTGCTCGATGGTCTTCAATATCTTGAACGAATAGGTGACGGGAGGCTTCCTTACACTCACCACCTCGCCAGCCTTCACCATACGCGAGGGTTTCACGTTGACACCCTGTATGGTGACGCGGCCGTTCTTGATGGCATCGGCAGCTATCGAGCGCGTCTTGAAGATGCGTGCAGCCCATAGCCACTTGTCGATGCGAGCTACGCCCTGTCCTTCTGCTCCTCCTGCTGCTGCCATAGTGGTTTCTTTCCGTATTTGTTATACTGATTCATGGTCACATCAATGCCTGCCAGGACAAAGCTCTTGACTATGTCGACAGCCATATCGATGCTGGGTTGCAAATGCTCGCGCTCTTCAGCAGAGAAACGCCCTAACACATGGTCTATCTGCATACCGATGGGATAGTCGTTGCCGATACCCATGCGCAGGCGGGCATACTGCTGTCCTATCAGCTGCTGGATATGCCCCAGACCATTGTGACCGCCATTGGAGCCGTTCGCCTTCAGGCGGAAAGCCCCTACCGGCAGTGCTACATCATCACTCACTACGAGCAGACGCTGCTGGTCGATATTCTCCTTGTTCAGCCAGAAACGCACGGCATTGCCACTGAGATTCATAAACGTTGTCGGCTTCAGCAGGAAGACCTTTCTGCCTTTCAGGCTCGTCTCTGCCACAAAGCCATAGCGCTTATCCTCAAAAACGATATTGGACGCTTTAGCGAAAGCGTCCAATACCATCCATCCTGTATTGTGGCGGGTCTCGGCATATTCGTCGCCGGGATTACCCAATCCTACAATTAAGTACTTGTCCAAAGCAAAAAAATTGTCAATTGTCAACTATCAACTGTCAACTGTCGACTATCAACTACTCAGCAGCAGCCTCAGCAGCAGCCGAACGAGAAGCACGAGTAGCCTTCACGGAGCAAACGATTACCTCCTTGGAAGTAGCAATCTCCAGGCCCTCGAAGCTCAGCGAGCCCACCTTGATAGCCTTGCCCAGCTGCAAATCGGTAACGTCGATGTCCAACTTCTCAGGAATGTTCTTGTAAGGAGCGGTGACATCAATCTTGCGGATAGAGAGGTTCAGGCGACCACCATCGCGCACACCCTGAGCATGACCAGTGAGGTTGACAGGGATACCAACGGTGATGGGCTTGGTCTCGTTGATTTCGAAGAAGTCAGCGTGCAGCAGGGCATCCGTTGTGGGATGGAACTGCAGCTCCTTGATGATAGCCTTGTGCTCGGCACCGTCGATGTTCAGATTCACTACATATACATGAGGAGTGTACACAGCCTTGCGCAGCTCGGCAGCAGAAGCACAGAATGCCATTGCCTCGGGCAGACCGTTCTCACCCTTTTTCTCACCATACAGATTGCAGGGTACCATACCCTCCTTGCGAAGCAGCTTTGTAGCCTTCTTGCCTACGTCGGTGCGCTTCTTACCACTTACACTAATCTCTTTCATAATTAAATAATGTGTTACTCTAAAATTAAGTTCATTTTGCTTAATCCACCATCACACGATGCGAAAAGCGGCTGCAAAGGTACGAATAAGTGAGCAAAACACAAAATAAATCGGCATTTATTTTTATTTTCAAACGAAAGTACCTTCGAGACAGCAGTCTCAAAGGTACGATTCTTATAGTTCGGCATCAGAGCACTGGAAGGTGTTACCCTTGGAGATGTCACCCGTCTGCAACCCCAACTTAAACCATTTCATGCGCTGCTTGGAAGTGCCGTGATTGAACGACTCGGGCACCGCATAGCCGCGGGCTTTCTTCTGCAAGTAGTCATCACCGATGACCTGTGCACAGTTGATAGCCTCCTCGATATCACCATCCTCTAACGAGCCGAAGCGCTTGTTGTCATGATGGGCCCACACTCCGGCATAGAAGTCGGCAAGCAGCTCCAGACGGACACTCAGTTTGTTGGCCTCGGTCTGCGAGAGGCGGGCCATCTGCTCATGCACCTTCTGAAGGGTTCCCGTCAAGTATTCCACGTGGTGTCCCACCTCGTGGGCAATGACATAGGCATAGGCAAAGTCGCCATCAGCACCCAGTTGTTTCTTCATTGTGGTGAAGAACGACAGGTCGATATATAACTTCTGGTCGCCCGAGCAATAGAAGGGGCCCATCGCTGCCGAGCCCTGACCGCAGGCCGTCTGAGTGCCATCGGTATAGAGCACCATCGTGGGATTCTGATATTGCGCACCATTCTGCTTGAAAATCTCAGACCACACATCCTCAGTACCGGCCAGAATCTGTGTAGAGAACTTAGCCAGAGCCTGTTCCTCCTCGGTAAACTCGCGCTGACCTTCGTTCACCTCCGTATTCGTTCCCGTCAGCGAGCCCAGTCCACCATTCTGCTGTACTGTCTGCACTACGGCCTCCAACGGGTTACCGCCCGTCATCCAAGCCATCAGTGCCACTACTATAATACCACCGATACCCAGACCGGCCTTTGCACCTCCGCCCATTCCGCGGCGGTCTTCTACATTCGAGCTTTCGCGTCTTCCGTCTAATCTCATATTTTTGTTGTTTTGAGGTTTATCAGGGGACAAAGGTACGAAATTTTTATGAATAAAGAATGAAGAAACAGGAAATATTTAATCAGTAGACAACAGAATAGACATAGTCTCGTTCACTATTGACAATGGTCTCTATGGGGCGGGAGAAATCTGTCAGCACATCCTTGATGTTGTCATTGATGCCTGTGCCCGACCATTTCAGCACCGCTTCCTTCATGGTCCAGAGGCGGATAAACTCCAGTTCCGGACGGCGGGCCTGCGCTATCTGGGCAAACTCCCGTTCGTTCATGGTGTAGTTTACTAACGAGTCCTTATATTCACGAACACTTTCAATATCCACACCCACCGGACGGTCGCTGACGGCACAGATGACAGCCTCACGGCAATGACTGATATTGAAATGAATATGAGGAAAGCCCACAATGGCGGGTTTCCCGTGTTCCCCATACTCAAACACTGGCCGCTCGGTGATGCCGTACTCTTCGCGCAACCCCTGACAGAGCAGCAGATAGGCCATCGCACACGTCTTACGACCCTGAAGGAACTTAAACCGCAAAGTCTGCTCCCTGCGTTGTTGGGAGAGCAGCGGCAGGGCGGCCTCCAAGTCGAAACCGTCAATATGGTCATTCAGGTATATCATTCTTCCCCTCCTTCCGTCTGTGTCTTGGGCCAGTTGACCAGGAAGAGCTGTTCAGTAGCCCGGGTGAAGGCCGTATAGAGCCAGTGCAGATAGTCGGGGGTCAGCATGTCATCCGTCATATAGCCCTGATCCACATAGACATGGGCCCACTGTCCGCCTTGTGCCTTATGACAGGTGGCAGCATAGGCAAACTTCACCTGCAAGGCGTTATAGTAGCGGTCTTCCTTCATCTTCTTCATGCGATCTTGCTTCAGCGGGATGTCGGCATAGTCTTCCATTACCTTATTATATAGGTTCTCCTGTTGCTCCTGTGTCAAGGCGGGAGCTTCCGAGGTCAGCGTGTCGAGCAGCGTGGTGGCTGTCAGCTCGTAGTCGTCGTAGTCGGGAAAGGTCATGGTCACTTCGGCAAAACGGAATCCGTAAAGTTCGTGTATCCGTCGTACTCGCCTCACTACAGCCCTGTCACCATTGGCAATGAAGTCCATAGCCGGTTCACGACTTCCCTCGCCTTTGGGAGAGGAACTGGGAGTGAGGCTATAGTTATTCTTCACCACCATCAGCCAATCGCCCGAACAGAGTTCCTCGTCACGGTCGAGTACCATGTTACGGATGCCTTGATTATAGATGTTGGCACGCTTGTTGCTTCGCGTAATGACCATCGTCTCGTCCATCCCCACCCGCGAATAGCTGCCTGCCAGCGTCTCCACCAATTCGCTGCCTTCTACCACACGGATATCGGCAAAGCCCTTAAAGCGTATCTTCGGTAATGCGACGAGTTCGGTTCTCGCTGACTGCCCTTCCCTTCTGATTCGCGTGGCATTATACAAGATGCCCGACTCCTCGCTCTGTCGCAACACCTCGTTCAGGTCGCACTCGTAAACGTGTAGCCCATACATCCGCAGCACCTCTGATAGCAGGGCCGGACTCTCTTCCTCGCCTACTGGGGGCAACTGGGCACGGTCGCCTATCAGCAGCAGCCTGCAGTTATGCTCGTTATAGACAAAGCGTATCAGGTCGTCTAAGAGTCCGTCGCCTGCTATCATCGAGGCTTCGTCGACTATGAACAAGGTATCATGGGCCGAGTTAAAGTTCAAGTCGAAACCGCCTTCCAGTGACTTCTGCCGGTAGATACGCCGATGAATCGTATAAGCCGAATGACCCGCATAGAGTGAGAACACCTTGGCAGCACGTCCCGTAGGAGCCAGCAGTACCAACTTCTGGCCTAACGACTGCATGGCGCGTACCATTGCTGCCGCCAGTGTGGTCTTGCCCGTTCCTGCCGAACCGCGCATCACCATCACAGCACTGTCCATCCGGTCGGTCATAAACAGGCTGAAGGTCTCTATTGCCTGTTCCTGCTCTCTCGTCGGCACGTGCCCAAAGGCCTCGCGGATACGATATTTCAATTCGTCGGAAATCATTTTGCAAAAGTAAGCATTTTTATGGGAAACACAACGTATGGAAGCAAATTTTTCACTTTTCACTTTCCACTTTTCACTTTATTTCGTATCTTTGCAGCAGAAATGACGAAGAATCAGAAAACAAATATCATTCTTGCACTTGCCTGCGCCCTGCTCGCAGCACTGTGTGTATTGAGCATTCTTGAGAAATGAACAACCAACGATTGATTATTCGAGTGAGTCAGGGGAGCCTCTCTTTCTCCACTACTGATGTCGGGCAAGTCTACTTCGAACGCTACCCGCTCAACAGCAGCATCTCGATAGCAGCCAACATGCGCGAGGCACTACGCACCATGCCTATGCTGGAAAACGACTATGGCCGTGTGGTGGTGTTGGTCGACTCACCCATCCTTCTGGTGCCCATCGACCTCTATAATGAGGCAAGCCAAGAGACAGAATATTTCCACACCTTCAGCCGTCAGGAGGGAGTGGTGGTTGTCAGCCATGTACTACCCAACCTCAATGCGGTAGCCCTGTTTTCTATCCACCGCGACTTGCGGCAGGTGCTCACGGGGCGCTTTGCCAACCTGCTCGTGTTGCCTGTCATGGGCAGTATCTGGCTCCACATGTACCAGAAGAGCTTTACGGGGCAACGCCAGAAGCTCTACGCCTACTTCCACGACCGCCGACTTGAACTGTTCTGCTTCCAACAAAACCGCTTCAAGTTCTATAATGCCTATCCTATCGGCACTAACCCTAACGATGCCCTCTACTACCTGCTTTCTGTCTGGAAGCAAGTAGGTTTAGAGCCGGGCGAGGACGAACTTCACATGAGTGGCGACCTGCCCAGCCGTGAGCAGCTTACCGACGATGCCCGCCGCTACATCAAGCGCGTCTTCATTGCCAATCCTTCTGGTGAGTTCAACCGCGCTCCCATCACACAGATAGAAGGCATGCCGTATGATCTCATGACCTATTATATGAAAAGAGGATAGAAACCTATGCGCATCATCACAGGAAAATACAAAGGTCGCCACTTCGACATTCCACGAACCTTCAAGGCCAGACCCACTACCGACTTTGCCAAGGAGAATATCTTCAACGTGCTGACACAACACATCGACTTCGATGGTTGCGAGGCCCTCGACCTCTTTTCTGGTACGGGCAGCATCTCGCTGGAACTGCTCTCACGGGGCTGCCAGCGCGTAGTCAGCATCGAACTCGACCGCGATCACCATCGCTTCATCCAACAGTGTCTACAGAAGTTGGGTGACCACGACTGCATACCCATCCGCGGAGATGTATTCCGTTTTCTGAAGTCATGCCACCAGCAGTTCGACTTCATCTTTGCCGATCCGCCCTATGCCCTGAAGGAGCTGCCCCAGATTCCCGACCTCATCTTCCAGAAGTCTCTCCTCAAGCCTGAAGGAATCTTTGTCTTCGAGCATGGCGAGAAGCATGTTTTTTCCCAGCATGCCCACTTCCTTGATCACCGCCAATACGGCAGTGTCAACTTCACCCTCTTCAGAGCAGAGGCGACAGCAACCGAATCAGACTCTCCCACAGACGCTGAATAAACTTGGGTCTGACCCATGAGGGGATGTCGTCAAGGAAGACACTATTCGACAGGTCATCCAGAAACACCTTCCTCAGTCGCAAGGCCGTACCCTCGTCATAGATAAAGACATTCGACTCAAAGTTGTTCTCGAATGACCGGAAGTCGACATTGGTAGAGCCACAGGTGGAGAGGGCATCATCGATCACCATCAGTTTGGAATGGAGGAAACCGGCCTGATACAGACAGACACGCGCGCCCGCCTCGCGGAGCTCACGCAGATAGCTGCGCGAAGCCCATTCCGTGAACCGCGCATCAGAGCGAAGCGGACAGAGCAGGCACACATCCACGCCAGCCATCGCTGCCGTCTTCAAGGCAAAGAGCACGGGTTCGTTAGGCAGGAAATAGGGAGTCTCTATATAAATGTAGCGGCGGGCTGCAGTAATAGCCCGCACATAGCCTTGCATGATTTCAGGATAGGGTGTCGTGGGCGCACTCGTCACCAGTTGTGCCAGACAGTTGTTGGCTGACTGTGCTGAGAGCGGTGGATAGTAGACTCGGTCGGAGATGAGCGTGCGGTCTACAAAATACCAGTCTACAAGGAAGGCGCGTTGCAGCGAATAGACGATACCTCCCGTCAGCCGCAGCATGGTGTCCCGCCAAGGCTGCGAGTCTACTCCCTTCACATAGCGCAGCGCAATATTCATTCCTCCCACATAGCCCACCTTGCCATCGACCACCACCAGTTTGCGGTGGTTACGATAGTTCGCCTTGCTGGTGAACGTGGGGAAGTGAACAGGCAGGAAAGAATGAATCTCCACCCCACCCTCTCGCATGCGCTCAAAGAAACTGCGCGACACCTTCCAACAACCTACATCGTCATAGATAATCCGAACCCGCACTCCCTGCAACGCCTTGTCTATCAGGGCATCGGCCACCAGATTACCCAATGGGTCATCCTCGATGATATACATGTCGATATGGATGTGATGCTGTGCTGAGGCTATATCTCGCAATAGTTCGGGCACAAAGGCATAGCCGTCCGTCATGATGTCTATGGTGTTATCCTTGAAGGGCAGCGAGAGATTCTGGTTGATAAACAGTTCCACCAACTGCTTATGGCTGTCGGGCACACGGAGATCCTGCTGTCCGACGAAACTGAGCATCGAGCGCTTGGCCAGCTGGTTGAGCGAACGCTGGCTCACCATGCGCTCACGTCGATGGTTCATGCCGAAGAAGAGGTATAGCACAATGCCCACCAGCGGCAGGAAGATAATGACCAGCGCCCAAGCCATCGTCTTGGCGGGCTGACGGTTGTCCATGACAACATGGACGACTGCAGCAGTTATCAACAGCCACAGCAGCGTCATGCCAATGATGTATAACAGCCCGTCCATACCTTATATAATTACATCGCTTCCGCGCTGTTTGGCCAGCGCATCGCGCAAGTACTGAGTATCTCTGTATTCTTCCATCAGCTCCTTCAGCTTAGCATGGTCTATGTTGGAGCCCATCTCCTTCAACTGACGCTGAAGCGTTTTCAGATGCTGGTTGACGATGTCCATGCGGAAATCGAGTATAAGATGTTGGATATGCTGGCGCAACTCGACATCGCTGTATTCCTTATCAAAGATGCGGCTCAACTGATGATTGTCGATGCCCAAGGTGATTGCCAGCCTGCTGATTTCCGGATCGGGATGCTGCATAAAGTAGCGGTCGGCCTGGAATCCAGCTTCCGAGGAATGGTCTACCGCCTCACGAAGGATACGGTTGTAAAGCTCATTCGAGAAGGACAGCTGATCCTGCCCGAGGTCGTAGTCCACATACTGTGCCACATTAAGGTTGATAGTGGTTCCGTCCTCTGTCTCTAAATCGCGGAAAATAATCTCGTGTCCATGACGGATAATATTCTGTATCAGCAGGCGCTCCACCTCATGTTCCGAGGTGAGCGACGAGAGATTCAGGTTAGAGGGGGGCTCTTGCTGCACGCCCTCTGCTGCGAGCCTGCTCTCTGCCCGCAGTTCCTCCTTCCGTAGTTCTTCGCGATTGCCTGCAATATACTTATTGGTCTGACTGATGAGCGTCCGCTCGTCCACATCGAGTCGCTGGGCACAGTCGCTGATATAGGTTGCACGCACGATGGGATCGGGGATGACACTCACCGAGCGTACGATGCTGTTGATGGCTTCGGCACGCTTGATGGGGTCCTTGACATTCTTCAGCATCAGCTCGGTCTTGAACTGGATGAAGTCTGTCTGGTGCTCCTCGATATACTCTTTAAACTGCTGAGCCGTATGTTTGCGGGCAAACGAGTCGGGGTCGTCGCCATCGGGCAGCAGCAGCACCTTCACATTCATACCTTCCTGCAGCAGCATGTCAGTACCGCGCATGGCTGCATGGATGCCGGCCTCGTCGCCATCATAGAGCAGCACAATATTAGGAGTGAAGCGCCGCAACAGCTTGATCTGATGATTCGAAAGCGCCGTACCACTATTGGCCACCACATTCTCCAATCCGCACTGGTGCATGGCTATCACGTCGGTATAGCCTTCTACCATATAGACACAATCTTCCTTGACGATAGCCTTCTTTGCCTGATAGATGCCATAGAGCTCGCGTTCCTTATGATAGATTTCCGAGTCGGGCGAATTGACATATTTCTGCTGCACGCCCTTGGTGGCTGCATCGAGCTTTCGACCTCCGAAGGCCACTACCTTGCCCGAGACATTCAGCCAAGGGAAGATGGCCCGACCCGCAAAGCGGTCGTAGAGCTGAGGGGTGGATGATGGCTGTTGGGAGGCCTCTCCTCTCTCCTCTTTCTTCTCTCCTCTTTCGTAGCACAGCCCTGTCTTCAACAGAAATTCATCCTTAAAGCCCTTCCTGCGCGCCTCGTTCACCAAGGCATCACGCTTGGTCAGCGCAAAACCCAGCTGGAACTTCTCGATGATGTCGTCACGGATGCCGCGACTACGGAAATACTGTTTGCCAATAGCCATCCCGTCGACATTATTTTTCAGTATGTCGTGGAAATACTGGCAAGCCCACTCATTGACTACAAACATCGACTCACGGTCGCTTTGTTCACGCTTTTCGTCATCCGTCAACTCACGCTCCTGAATCTCAATGTTATACTTCTTGGCCAACCATCGTAATGCTTCTGGATAAGTGATCTGCTCATGCTTCATGAGGAAGTTGACAGCATTGCCACCCTCTCCACAAGCAAAGCACTTGCATATCTGGCGCGCTGGAGACACCATAAACGAGGGAGTCTTGTCATCATGAAACGGGCACAGGCCCTTGTAGTTAACCCCCGCCTTGCGCAGGTTAACAAACTCACCCACTACGTCCACGATATTCGTGGCATCCATAATCTTATCTACTGTCTCCCTATCAATCATCATACAAGTGCTGCAAAGTTACGAATAAGTGAGAACAAAACAAAATAAAATACTCAATTTATTTTAATTTGCCCAACAAAAGGACTTGCACAAAAGTTGGAAAATGTGCACGTTTAATCCATTTTTGTGCATTTTATTTGGCTGTGTGCGTAAAAAAACGTAACTTTGCACCCGATTTTGAAATTTCAATACTATACATTATTAAATAATATGGCTTTAAAGATTGTTGTGCTGGCCAAACAAGTGCCAGACACCCGTAATGTGGGTAAGGATGCCATGACGGCCGAAGGTACCGTCAACCGTGCTGCCCTGCCCGCTATCTTCAATCCAGAAGATTTGAACGCCTTGGAGCAGGCTCTTCGGTTGAAAGAGCAGAACCCAGGCTCTACAGTAGGAATCCTCACAATGGGTCCTCCACGTGCAGGAGAGATTATCCGTCAGGGACTCTATCGCGGTGCCGATACAGGTTGGTTGCTGACCGACCGTTTGTTTGCCGGTGCCGACACCCTCGCTACTTCTTACGCCTTGGCTACCGCCATCAAGAAGATTGGTGACGTGGACATCGTGATTGGTGGCCGTCAGGCTATCGATGGTGATACGGCCCAGGTAGGCCCCCAGGTGGCTCAGAAGCTGGGACTGAACCAGGTGACCTACGCAGAAGAAGTGCTCAGCGTCAAGGATGGCAAGGCAACTATCAAGCGTGTAATCGATGGCGGTGTGGAGACTGTTGAGGCTCCGCTGCCCGTTGTGATTACCGTGAATGGCAGTGCTGCCCCCTGCCGCCCCCAGAACGCCAAGCTGGTGATGAAGTACAAGCGCGCCACCTGCCCCATGGAGCGTCCTGCCGAGGGCACACCCTACGACCACCTCTATGAGGAGCGTCCTTACCTGACGCTGAACCAGTGGAGTGTTGCCGATGTGGACGGCGATGCCTCGCAGTGCGGCCTCTCTGGCTCGCCCACGAAGGTGAAGGCCATCAAGAACATCGTGTTCCAGGCGAAGGAGTCGAAAACCTTAACGGCTTCGGATGCTGACATCGAGGGAATGATTAAGGAATTGTTGGACGAGAAAATCATTGGTTAACGTTATAGCATCGGACTTACACAGACTAACACGGACAATCAGGAAAAATCCGCAAAAGTCCGTAAAAGTCCGTAAAAATCCGCGAAAGTCCGCGGAAGTCCGATGCAAAAAATTATTGATTATGAACAACGTATTTGTATATTGCGAGATAGAAGGCACACTCGTGCAGGAAGTATCTCAGGAGTTGCTGACCAAGGGTCGCAAGCTCGCCAATGAACTGGGTGTGGAACTCCACGCTGTCGTTGCCGGTACAGGCATCAAGGGCAAGGTGGAGGATCAGATTCTCCCCTATGGTGTCGACAAGCTATTTGTCTTCGATGCCCCCGACTTGTTCCCCTACACCTCGGCTCCCCACACGGACATTCTGGTGAACCTCTTCAAGGAGGAAGAGCCGCAGATATGTCTGATGGGTGCCACGGTGATTGGTCGCGACCTCGGCCCACGTGTGTCTTCATCACTGACCTCTGGCCTGACTGCCGACTGCACGGAACTGGAGATTGGCGACTTCGAGGACAAGAAGAATAATAAAGTATATGAGAACCTGCTCTATCAGATTCGTCCCGCCTTCGGTGGTAACATCGTAGCTACGATTGTCAATCCTGAGCATCGTCCCCAGATGGCTACCGTCCGCTCTGGCGTGATGCAGAAGGCTGTCTATGAGGGCGACTGCAAGAAGGAGGTCGTATATCCTGAGGTCAGCAAGTATGTATCGCCCGAGGCCTTCGTCGTGAAGGTGCTCGACCACCATGTAGAGGCTGCCAAGCACAACCTGAAGGGTGCGCCCATCGTGGTGGCTGGTGGCTACGGCATGGGCTGCAAGGAGAACTTCGACATGCTGTTCCAGCTGGCCAAGGTGCTGCACGGTGAGGTGGGCGGAAGCCGTGCCGCTGTGGATGCTGGCTGGCTCGACCACGACCGTCAGATTGGTCAGACGGGTGTCACCGTTCATCCAAAGGTGTATATCGCCTGCGGTATCTCTGGACAGATCCAGCACATCGCCGGTATGCAGGATTCTGGCATCATCATCAGCATCAACTCTGATCCCGATGCCCCCATCAACCGCATTGCTGACTACGTCATCAACGGCACCGTCGAGGAGGTCGTTCCCAAGCTGATTAAGTATTATAAGCAGAACTCGAAGTAAAATGACCACCAAGACCAAGAAAATTGTTACCCTTATAGGTTGGCTGGCTTTCATCATTATTTGGAACATGCTTCCTGCCTACAACATTGTTCAGTACAATGTCGTACTCGCCAGAGTGGTGGATGTCATCATTGTATGTGTGGGGGTATCAATTTTCACTTGGATCATTAATCCTGATTTTTTAAAGAAGTAAGATGAAGGCATTGGATTATTTCCTCATAATTTGTGCCATCGCACTGCTCGGCGTAGCCTATTTCATTAGCAAGGAAGGCAATGCAGAACTGTCAGCATTAGTAAGCATGTGCGCTTTTGCATGCAGTGGTGCTTTTGGTGCAAGAATAGGAGGAAGAATTCATAAGAAGAATCAAGAAAACAAATAAGAAATTATGGCAAACTATTATAGCGATCATCCTGAGATCGGGTTCTACTTGAACCACCCCTTGATGGCTCATATCGTTGAGCTGAAGGAAAAAGGTTTCGCTGATGCGAAAGAATACGACTATGCTCCCGTTGACCTGGGCGATGCCATCGAGAACTACAAGCAGATTCTCGACATCACGGGCGACGTGGCTGCCAACATCATCGAGCCTAACTCTGAGAGCGTCGACCTGGAAGGTCCGCACCTGGAGAACGGCCGCATGATCTACGCCTCTAAGACTTACGAGAACCTCGATGCCACCCGCAAGGCTGGCCTGTGGGGTGTCTCGATGCCTCGTCGCTACGGCGGTCTGAACCTGCCCAACGCAGTGTTCTCGATGCTGAGCGAGATGATTTCGGCTGCCGATGCCGGATTCCAGAATATCTGGAGCCTGCAGAGCTGTATCGATACGCTCTATGAGTTCGGTAGCGAGGAACAGCGCCAGAAGTATATCCCCCGTGTTTGTGCCGGTGAGGGCATGTCTATGGACCTCACGGAGCCAGATGCCGGTTCTGACTTGCAGCGTGTGATGCTGAAGGCTACCTTCGATGAGAAGGAGAACTGCTGGCGTCTGAACGGTGTGAAGCGTTTCATCACCAACGGCGACTCTGACATCCACCTCGTGCTGGCCCGCAGTGAGGAGGGCACCAAGGACGGGCGCGGTCTGTCGATGTTCATCTACGACAAGCGCCAGGGTGGTGTCGATGTTCGACACATCGAGCACAAGCTGGGTATCCACGGCTCACCCACCTGCGAGCTCACCTACAAGAATGCGAAGGCAGAGTTGTGCGGAAGCACCCGTTTGGGACTGATTAAGTATGTGATGGCCCTGATGAACGGCGCCCGTCTGGGTATTGCTGCCCAGAGTGTAGGTGTCGAGCAGGAGGCTTACAACGAGGGACTGGCTTACGCCAAGGAGCGTCAGCAGTTCGGCGACAAGATCATCAACTTCCCCGCTGTCTATGATATGCTCTCTCGCATGAAGGCCAAGCTCGATGCAGGCCGCTCATTGCTTTACGAAACAGCTTGCTATGTAGATGTCTACAAGTGCCTTGAGGACATCGAGCGTGATCGCAAACTGACACCCGAGGAGAAGCAGGAACTGAAGAAGTATCAGCGTTTGGCTGATGCCTTTACGCCACTGGCCAAGGGTATGAACTCGGAGTATGCCAACCAGAATGCCTACGATGCCATCTCGATTCACGGCGGCTCCGGCTTCATCATGGAGTACAAGAGCCAGCGTCTCTATCGCGATGCCCGTATCTTCTCTATCTACGAGGGTACCACCCAGTTGCAGGTTGTTGCCGCCATTCGCTACATCACCAACGGCACCATGCTCAACAACATCAAGGAGATGGCTGCTAATATGGTATGCTGCGACTGTGTCGCAGACTTAAAGGCTCGCGTAGAGAAGCTCGTTCCCATCTACGAGGACGCCCTCGCCTACGTAAAGAGCCTCGACAATCAGGATGCTCACGACTTCCTGGCTCGTCGCCTCTATGACATGACTGCCGAACTGGTGATGTCGCTGCTCATCATCCGCGACGCCTCGAAGGCTCCCGAGCTCTTCAAGAAGTCTGCTAACGTGTATGTACGCATGACGGAAGAGGATGTTTGCGGAAAGGCTGCCTACATCAAGAACTTCAAGGTCGAAGATCTGGAGAACTTCCGTGCTGCGAGTGAGTCTGAGGAGTAAAAGACAGACTCGCCTAAATAAGTTTAGAGTTCCATGACCCATTGTCATGGAACTCTATTTTTTAGTTAATCATGTCGGGCAGTTGGTCGGCTGTGACATTGCAGGCGGCAATCTTTCCCGATGGGTCGACGAGCACATTGACGGGAATGCCAGGAACCTTATAGGCAGTGATGGCTTTCGACTTCCACCCCTTGGTGTCTACAAGCTGCTTCCAAGGCAGGCCAAGCTCCTTGATGGCATCCTTCCAGTCGCTGGTTTCTTCGTCGATAGAGATACCCACCACCTCGAAGTTGTCAGTGCCAATCTTCTTGTAGGCACGCTTCAGGTCGGGCATCTCAGCACGACAGTACTTGCACCATGATGCCCAGAAATCAATGAGCACCCACTTGCCCTTGCCTACATAGTCGCTGAGCTTGCAGCTCTGTCCTTTCACGTCCTGCAGTTGTACGTCAATAAAACGCTTCCCGACGAGCACCTGCATGGGGTCGTCGTCTTGTGCCATCACAGGAAATGCCATCAATAGCGCGATGGCCATCATCAATAGTTTCTTCATCATAGCCTTATATTCTTTAATGTTTAATGCTCAATGTTCAATGTTACTTAATCAGGTTTCCCAGAATGTCGCGAGTGAGCTCTTTGGTAATGGTGCGAGTGGCTGCCGAGGTGGCATTCTTCACCACACGCTCCTTGGCTGAAGTGCGGCTCTTCGACTTCTTGCCGCTCACCTTCTCGCTCACCCAGGCTCCTAAGACGGCTGCCAGCGTGGAGGTGACGGCAGTCATCACGGCTTTCATCACCTTCGACAGCATGCCGGGCTTCTGCTTTCCCTCCTTGGCGGGCTCAGCGGGTTCGGCAGGCTCAGCGGCTTCTGCCTCGGCAAGTTGACGCTCGGCTTCTTGCATCAGCTGTTCGAAGGCGCTCTCGCGGTCTATCGGGGTGTCATACTTGCCATAGATATTGCTCTGCTTGATGATGTCTGAGCGCTGACCCTCGGTGATGGCACCAATCTGGCTCAGCGGGAAGAGTATCTTGGCGCGCTCCACCATCGTGGGAGCACCTTTCTCGTCGAGGAAACTCACCAGCGCCTCACCCGTTTCGAGCTGCATGATGGCCTCGTCGGTCTTAAACTGCGGGTTGGCGCGGAAGGTGTCGGCGGCAGTCTTGACGGCCTTCTGGTCTTTCGGCGTATAGGCGCGAAGGGCATGCTGCACACGGTTGCCTAACTGTCCGAGGATGTTCTCTGGAATATCCGTCGGACTCTGGGTGATAAAGTAGATGCCCACGCCCTTCGAGCGGATGAGTCGGATCACCTGCTCTATCTTGTCGAGCAGTGCCTTCGAGGTGTCGGCGAAGAGCATGTGCGCCTCGTCGAAGAAGAAGACGAGCTTAGGCTGCGGCAGGTCGCCCACCTCGGGCAGGGTGCTATAGAGCTCGCTGAGCAGCCACAGCAGGAAGGTGGAGTAGAGCTTGGGCTGCAGCATCAGCTTGTCGGCCGCCAGCACATTCATGATGCCCTTCCCGCCCTGCTGTTGCAGCAGGTCGTGGATGTCGAACGAGGGCTCGCCGAAGAACTTGTCAGCACCCTGGTTCTCCAGCTGCAGCAGGGCGCGCTGGATGGCTCCGATGGTCTGCGTGGAGATGTTGCCGTATTTCGTGGTGTATTCCTTGGCATGCTTCGACACCCAGTCGAGCATCGAGCGCAGGTCCTTGATGTCGATAAGCAGCAGTCCGCGCTCGTCGGCGATGCGGAACACGATGTTCAGCACGCCGTCCTGCGTCTCGTTGAGTTGCATCAGTCGCGACAGCAGCTGCGGTCCCATCTGCGAGATGGTGGCACGCATGGGGTGACCCTGTTCGCCAAAGACGTCGAAGAAGCGTACAGGACAGGCCTGGAATTCTGGATTCTCAATCTCAAACTCAGGCAGGCGTTTCTCGATGAATCCGCTCATCCGCCCCACCTGCGAGATGCCGCTGAGGTCGCCCTTCATGTCGGCCATGAAGCAGGGCACTCCTGCCTGACAGAATGTCTCGGCCATCACCTGCAGCGTCACCGTCTTGCCCGTACCCGTAGCACCGGCTATCAGTCCGTGGCGGTTGGCCATCTTACCTTGAATGGAAAGCGCTCCGTTGGCGCAATGGGCAATATAGAAGCCCCGTTGTTTGTCGTACATAAGCGTAATGATTTTAGTTTTCTGATGCAAAAGTAACAAAAAAAAATGGAAATCCACAAATAAGGGCAATTCTTTTTCAATTTGTTGGCAGGCCTATGACTGGACAAGACAAAGTGTAAAACACCTACCCTCCTACCGTGACAGGGCCGAAAGGCCGATGTACAAAGGGTTTGGAGCATGGTAGGTGTTGCCGCAACCCCTACCATACACCTACCATACACCTACTGTCACTCCTACTACCCAATCTGCGTGGGAGCGATTTTTCAGCAATTGAAATATACCGACAAAACAAAGATCCCAATCAGACTTTGCATCTGCTACCATTAAGGGTGAAAATCGCTACCATTAAAGGAAAATATATTTTCCCCTCTATTCTCATGTCCTGTCGTTACTAATCAAAACTCGCAGCAAAGATAGGAATAATTCTTGAAACGGCAAAGAAAAAAGGATAAAAATAGTATGACGACCGGTTGGCAGATCATTGACAGATCTCTGAAATCTCCTGCAAAGATAACGAAAAGGTTCGTACAATGGAGGCATCAGACCCTCTTTTTTCGTTTCTGTCCGAAAAAATTTGGATAATACGGATAAATATGCTAACTTTGCGGTCTATGAAACAGATGAGACGAATCATGATTGCGCTGGCTCTGACGATGGGCTGGGCGCTGGGAGCCAAGGCGCAGATGCAGCCTGAGGCTGATTTTGACGCGAAGTATGCAACGGAGTTGGTGAAGGCGGGTACGCCGGCCCCCGACTTCAAGATGAAAACCATCGACGGCAAGACCTTCCAGCTGTCTAAGCTGAGGGGACGCACCGTAGTGCTCGACTTCTGGGCCTCGTGGTGTCCTGACTGTCGGAAGGATGCCCCTGAGGTGGTCAGGATGCAAAAGGAGTACGGCCCTCAGGGCGTTGAGTTTGTGGGCGTGTCGATGGATACCGATGTGGAAGCCTGGAGGAAGGGCTGCGAGCAATTCGGCATTACCTACACTCAGGTCAGCGAGTTGAAGAAATTCAAGGAGACGGCTATCTCGAAGCTGTATGGCGTGAAGTGGATACCCTCGATGGTGGTCATCGACAAGGATGGCAAGGTGGCGCTCTCTACGGTGCTGACCTATAAGGTGGACAAGCTACTGAAGGAGCTGCGCCCTACGGGCTTCAAGCCTCAGCACGAGCGCGTCAGCATTGACGGCGACCACGGCCGGCTGTCGGCTATCATCCAGAAACCAGAGCTGAAGCAAGGCGAGCAGTGCCCGATGGTGGTGTTCTGTCACGGATTCGGCGGCAGGAAGGAAGGGCCGCTCTTCGAGCTCATCACCGACTCGCTGCAGAAGCACGGCATCGCCTCTGTCCGCTTCGACTTCAACGCCCACGGTGAGAGCGAAGGACGCTTCGAGGACATGACCGTGCCCAACGAGATCAGCGACGCAAAGAAGGTGATTGAATACGTACGCGACCTGCGCTATGTGTCGAAGGTGGCACTGGTGGGCCACTCGCAAGGCGGCGTGGTAGCGGCTATGACGGCTGGCGAGTTGGCGAAGGCCGGCGAGCAGATAGCTGCCGTAGCACTGATGGCTCCCGCTGCCGTACTGCGCGACGATGCCATCCGAGGCTCTACCTTTGGCAAGCAGTACAACCCGCTCGACCCGCCGGAATACGTAGAATTGTGGGGACCAGGTCAGCGCTTAGGACGCAATTATATCAAGACCGCTTTCACGCTGCCCATCTATGAGACGGCAGCCCAGTATCATGGTCCTGCCCTCGTCATACACGGTACGGGCGACCGCGTGGTACCTTACACCTACGGTTTGCGCTTCCATCAGCAGTGGCCAGAGTCTGAATACGTAGAGCAGGAATACTTCGACCACGGATTCTCGCAGAACATCTACCGCACTACCGACTACGTCTTCCGCTTCCTGATGAAGACATTGAAATAAAATAAGAGGTGAGAGCTGTCTCTCACCTCTTAATTCTTTCTTACCTCTTATTTCTTACCACTTACCACTTAAATCTTAGCCAGTTCGATGACCTTGTCGACTGCAGCGCTCAAGCCATCGACGCTCTTGCCGCCAGCCTGGGCGAAGTGGGGCTGGCCACCGCCGCCGCCTTGGATGAGCTTGGCAGCCTCGCGAATCATCTGACCAGCATTCAGTCCGTGTTCGCTCACCATATCGTCGCTCATCATGATAGAGAGCTGAGGCTTATCGTTGTCGTGAGAACCAATAACACACAGCAGCGAGCCGTCGACAGAGGCACGAATCTTGAAGGCCAGGTCCTTGGCTGCAGCAGGCGACATCGGCAGGATGCTGGTGATGACCTTCACGCCATTCACCTCGCGAGCCTTCTCGACCAGCTTCTGGGCCGTGCGCTCCACGGCTTGCGCCTGGAACTGCTCTATCTCCTTCTTCATGTGGTCGTGCTCCTCGATATACTTCTGGATAACGCCCTGCAGGTCCTTCGCATTGTTGAAGAACGACTTGACAGCCTTCAGCGTATCTTCAATATTATAGAGCAGCTCCTCGCACTCGCGGCCTGTCTTGGCCTCGATACGGCGGATGCCTGCAGCCACGCTGCTCTCCGAGATAATCTTGAAGAATCCGATGCGGCCTGTCGAGCTGGCGTGGATACCGCCACAGAACTCGCACGAAGGCCCGAAGCGCACCACGCGCACCTTGTCGCCATACTTCTCGCCGAAGAGGGCGATGGCTCCGAGTTTCTTAGCCTCGTCGAAGGGCACGTCGCGATGCTCGTCGAGCGCGATGTCCTGGCGAATCATGTCGTTCACCATGCGCTCCACCTGGCGCAGCTCCTCGTCCGTCACCTTCTGGAAGTGGGAGAAGTCGAAGCGCAGCGTGTCGGGCGAGACATACGAGCCCTTCTGCTCCACATGGTCGCCCAAGACCTGCTTCAGCGCATAGTCGAGCAGGTGGGTAGCGGTATGGTTGGCGGCTGAGGCTTCGCGCTTGTCCGTATCCACACAGGCCATGAACTCGGCTGTGGGGTCCTTGGGCAGCTGCTTCACGATGTGTACGCTTTGGTTGTTCTCGCGCTTGGTGTCGACAATCTGGATGGTCTCCTGCTCGTTGCAGAGCACACCCTGGTCACCTACCTGTCCGCCCATCTCGCCATAGAAGGGAGTGGCATCGAGCACGAGCTCGTAGAACTCGTTCTTCTTCTGCGTCACCTTGCGATAGCGCAGGATGTGGCACGAGTATTCCGTATAGTCGTAGCCCACGAACTGCTGCTCGCCGGCCTGCAGCTCTGTCCAGTCACTGTTCTCGACAGCAGCGGCATTGCGGGCGCGCTCCTTCTGCTTCTGCATTTCCACGTCGAACTGCTTCTCGTCGACGGTAAATCCGTTCTCGCGACAGATGAGCTCCGTCAGGTCGAGAGGGAAGCCGTAGGTGTCGAACAGGCGGAAGGCCTGCACACCGTCGAGCTCTGTCTTGCCCTCTGCCTTCAGCTTGTCCATAGCGTCGTTGAGCATGGAGATACCCTTGTCGAGCGTACGCAGGAACGACTCTTCCTCCTCCTTGATGACCTTGGTGACCAGCACCTGCTGGGCCTTCAGCTCAGGGAAGGCATCGCCCATCTCGTGTACCAGCGTGGGTACGAGCTTGTAGAGGAATCCGTCCTTCTGTCCGAGGAAGGTATAGGCATAGCGCACGGCGCGGCGCAGAATGCGGCGGATGACGTAGCCGGCCTTGGCATTCGAGGGCAACTGGCCGTCGGCTATCGAGAAGGCGACAGCCCTCAGGTGGTCGGCACAGACACGCATGGCGATATTGATGTCGTCCTGCTGCTTGTCGATGGGATTTTCGGTTTCCTCCTCAAAGGTGGTATATTTCAGTCCCGTGATGTCCTGCTCGGCCTTGATGATGGGCTGGAAGACATCGGTGTCGTAGTTCGAGTGCTTGCCTTGCAGCATGCGCACCAGGCGCTCGAAGCCCATACCCGTGTCGATGACATTCATAGAGAGCTTCTCCAGCGAGCCGTCAGCCTTGCGGTTGAACTGCATGAACACGAGGTTCCATATCTCGATGACCTGCGGGTCGTCCTGGTTCACCAGCTCGCGACCGCTCTTGCCCGAGGCGGCACGCTGCTCAGGGGTGCGCGAGTCTACATGAATCTCAGAGCAGGGACCACAGGGACCCGTGTCGCCCATCTCCCAGAAGTTGTCGTGCTTGTTGCCGTTGATGATGTGGTCCTCGGGCACGTGCTTGGCCCAATAGCGGGCGGCCTCGTCGTCGCGGGGGATGTTCTCCTCGGGCGAGCCCTCGAACACGGTGACGTAGAGATCCTCAGGATTCAGCTTCAGCACGTCCACCAGATACTCCCAGGCCATGTCGATGGCGCCTTCCTTGAAGTAGTCGCCGAACGACCAGTTGCCCAGCATCTCGAACATGGTGTGGTGATAGGTGTCGTGGCCTACCTCTTCCAGGTCGTTGTGCTTGCCGCTCACGCGCAGGCACTTCTGCGTATCGGCACGGCGGCGAGGCTCTGGGTCACGCGTGCCCAATATAATATCCTTCCACTGGTTCATGCCCGCGTTGGTGAACATCAGCGTGGGGTCGTCCTTGATCACCATCGGTGCCGAGGGCACAATGGTGTGTTGCTTCGACTCGAAAAACTTCTTGAACGAGTCGCGAATCTCGTTGGCTGTCATCATTGTTATTTACTATTTACGGATTTACTATTTACGGATTTACAAATTTGCGTGCAAAGGTACGAATAAGTGAGGACAAGACCAAATTTATTTTGATATTTATACCTGCGCATTTGTTATTTCATGCCTGAGGATTTTATGTTTCCAACTTGGAAACACATGTAGCCAACTTGGAGACACATGTTTCTAAGTTGGAAACATACGTACTCAACTTGGAAACATAACTTCCCCAACCGTCCTTTTTCTTTTTCCTAACGAAAAGGCTAATAAAATTTGGCTATTCACTCGACTTTTCGTAACTTTGCCACGCTAAACTAAAACAAATACAAAAATGAAAAGACTACAGACGATTGTGCTCCTGCTGACATTGATGGTTGTGGCGGTTCAGGCGCAGCGAGGACGCGGCGGCAGAAACCTGCCTACGCACGAGAAGGAGGAATTCTACAAGAGTGACGAAGGGCGCCGCATTGGCGACCAGGTGCTGCTCTATCAGCGCATGACGGGCGGATGGCCCAAGAACATCAACATGTCGCGCCCGCTGACGGACGAGGAGCGGACACAGGTGTTGCGCGACAAGGAGCGCCGCGACGACTCGACCACCGACAACGGAGCCACGAATATGCAGATGCGCTATCTGGCCAAGGTCTATCAGGCCACAAAGGACGAGCGCTACAAGGAGGGATTCGACAAGGCGGTGGAATATCTGTTGAGCGGACAGTATGAGAACGGCGGCTGGCCGCAGTTCTGGCCTGAGAAGCGCGGCTATCAGGTTCACATCACCTACAACGACGACGCGATGGTGAACACGATGAACCTGTTGCGGGCAGTGGCCGAACAGAAAGCACCCTATCAGGGGATGGCCGACAAGCCGTTGCGCGAGCGTTGCATGACGGCCTTCAATAAGGGTGTGGAGTGCATCCTCGCCACCCAGATGCGCAACGAGGAGGGCGAGCTGACCGTATGGTGCCAACAGCACGACCGCGAGACCTATGCTCCAGCCCCTGCCCGTGCCTACGAGCTGCCGTCCTACTGCTCGATGGAGAGCGCCAGCATCACCAAGTTGCTGATGTCGCTGCCCAAGCCCGACCAGCGCATCAAGGCTGCTGTACATGCCGCTATGGCATGGTTTGACAAATACAAGCTGACGGGCCTGCGCATTCAGCGGCATGGGCCGTGGGCCAGCATGGACGGCGACACCAAGCTGGTGGAAGACCCCCAAGCAGAGCCCATCTGGGGACGCTACTACGACCTAAGATACTGCGAGCCCTACGTCTGCGACCGCGACGGACTGCCTCGCCGCCGACTGGAAGACATCGGGCATGAGCGTCGCAACGGCTATGCCTGGTTTAGCAGCCGCCCAGGCGAGCTATACCCACTCTACGACAAGTGGGCAGACCAATATGACCCGCAGCACAAGCTGAGCATCAGCCTGAAGACGAAAGGAGCCAACGAGAACGGACTCATCGACATGTTCCGCCAGCCCCAGAAGGACATGAAAGACTTTGATGCCGTAGTGAATGCCGGCGAAAGCATTCAGGCCGCTATCGAGAAGGCGCCGCTGAAGCCGGAGAAGCCCTTCAAGATATTCATCCGCAAGGGACTCTATGAGCAGAAAGTCATCATCGACCGTCCGAACATCGTGCTGGTGGGCGAACAGCGCGACAGCACCTGCATCGTGCTGGCCGAGACGGAAGAGACGCGCACCATCAAGGAATATCACGGCAAGCCCGTGCATCATGGAGTGGTAGTGCTGCAGGAAGGTGCCGACAACTGCGTCATCAGCGGACTGACCATCTACAACAACTACGGAAGCACAGTGGAGCCTGGCAACACGAAGCACCAGATGGCAGTCTACGGACGGGCTACGCGTACCATTATCATCAACAGCAATGTCTGGGCCGACGGCAACGACGACGTGTCGCTATGGGCACGCGACGGAGGCATGTACTATCATGCCGACCTGTTCTTGCGCTGTCCTGGTGTCGATTTCCTCTGTCCGCGTGGCTGGTGCTATGCCACCCGCTGCCGATTCTATGGAGACGGACGCGCCATCCTCTGGCACGACGGGCGAGGCGACCCCGACAAGAAACTGGTGGTCACCAACTCTGCGTTCGATGCCAAGCGCCCCACCCCACTGGGCCGCTACCATCACGACTCGCAGTTCTATGTCGTCAACTGCAAACTCTCGGCCAACATCCTCGACCAGAACATCGAGCATGCCTACAAGGGACGCACGGCAGAGGAGATGGCCAAGGAGGGCAAGACGCTCGACCCCTGCCCCTGGGGGCAGCGCACCTACTATTATGGCAATCGCCGTGAGGGCGGACACTCAGGATGGCTCAACGACAACCTGAAGACGGCTCCAGGCAGTCCTGAGTTTCATGGCATCACTGCCCAGTGGACATTCAACGGGAAGTGGGACCCTGAGCAGCACATCCGCGACCTCTGGTATGTGTTGGCCTATTAAATAAGGAGAAAGCGTAAAAGGTAAAAAAAGTGAGCCTCAGCTTTACTTTTTTTACCTTTTTGCTTTTATTTCTCTCACTTATTTCGTAACTTTGACTTCGTCGAACTTACTTTTCGCTCGGAAATGAAAGAAAAAAAATCTTCTTTTTCTTTCATTTCTCTCACTTATTTTGTAACTTTGCCACAAATTCAACGACTATGGCACTGAACTTAGACAAAAATCTGAAACGCTACTACAGCATTCGCGAGGTAGCAGAGATGTTCGAGCTCAACGAGAGCACGCTGCGCTATTGGGAGCAGGAATTCCCTTATCTGAGGCCGAAGAACAGCGGTCCGGCCAAGATTCGCCAGTATCAAGAGAAGGATATCGAGCAGATACGTCTGATACATAATCTGGTGAAGGTGCGCGGCTTCAAGCTGGCGGCAGCCAAGAAGATTATCAATGCCAACCGCAATGGAGCCGACAGGAAGTCGGAAGTGCTGACCAAGCTCATCGACATACGCGAGCAGCTGCAGGCACTGAAAAAACAGATGGACTACATTGCGTAGTCCATCTCTCTTTTCTGTCTCTTCCTGACTATTATTTCATCATCTCACGGACAGCCGCCTCCAGCTGCGGGTCGCGGCCATTGATATAGTCTTCTGGACTGTTGTACACCTCAATGTCGGGCCACAACTCCTGATTCTCCATATAGCGTCCCTGCACATCCTTCTTACCTACCTGAGGAATGCCAAAAACCATTGTGGGATCCATCAGCGTCTCCCACCATACGGACGTGGCTGTACCTGCCACAGCACTGCCAATCAGCTTGCCAATGCCCAACTCGCGATAAACCCACGGGAAGCCGCTGCCGTTGGAATAGCAGTCCTCGTTCATCAGCACACACGACTTGCCCACCCACTTGTTCAAGGGGTCGTAGCCTACATAGCGATCGCGAGGAACAAATTTGTGATACAGATGACCACTGAGCAGCGTGCAAAGGTCGTCGTGCAGCCATCCGCCACCATTATAGCGCTCGTCGACAATGCAGGCCTTACGATTGCGGTTCTTGTCACTGAGCAGATCACTATATACCTGACGGAAGCCTTCGCTGTTCATCGACTTGATATGCACATATGCCACCTGTCCGCCAGAGAGGCTGTCGACCAACTGACGGTTACGATCGACCCAACGCTTATAAAGCAGCGTGTTCAGGCCCGCCTGAGTAACGGGCTTTACCACGACATCGAAGGTGGCATCCGACTGAGGACGGCGTACTGTAACATGAACGGGCTTGCCAGCCTTGCCGTCGAGCATCCAGTTGTAGTCTTCGCCAGCCTTGATGGGGTGACCATCGATACGCTCTATGATACAGCCCTTGGTAACGCCTGTATTCTTCAGGGCAAAGGGGCCACGCTTGATGACCTCTTCCACCTTCAGGCCGTCGCCCTTATAGGCGGAATCAAAGAACAAGCCCAGACTGGCTGTGCGAAGCGTCGCTCCAGGAGCCCGATAGCGGGCGCCAGTATGCGAGCCGTTCAGTTCGCCCAGCATCTCGCTCAACATGTCGCGGAAATCATAGTTGTTGTTGATGTGAGGCAGGAACTTCTCATAGACGGTCCGATAGCCTTCCCAGTCGACACCATGCAATTGGGGATCATAGAATTTGTCTTTCACTTGCCGCCAGATGTGGTCGAACAGGTACTGGCGCTCCTGATAGGGCTTCCAGTTGAAAGGTGCCTCGAAAGCTACAGTCTCTTTCTTGCCCTTCGCTATATCCAGCTTTTTAATACCGCCGGAAGACAGATACAAATGCTTGAAGCCCTTGTCTGCCTGCATATCGCCGAGACCAACAGCTTTCATCACCAGTTCGGTTTTCTTCTCCCTCAGATTGTGGAGCCACAAATCGTAGTCGTCTTCAAACGAAGCCTGATAGTAAAGAGAGTCGCCTCCAGGCGAGAGGATAGCGTCACCTAAATGACTCGAATTGGCCGTCAGGCGCAGGATGCGGTCCTTGGCGTTTTCCAAGTCGAATACCAGAGCGGGAGTAGCACTTGAAGAACCAGCGTCAGAAGACTTCTTCGAGGCCTTCTTGTTCTTTTTGGTGCTTTTTTTATCGGACTCGTCACCCTTGGCAGCTTTCTTCGCTTCCTTTTCTGCTTCTTCCGCCAGTTCCTTCTCTTCCTTCGTCATACGGAAGCGCTCATAGGCATCGAGGTCGAAGAACATGATATACACGTCCTCCTCGGCACCCCAGCTGCCATGACTACGATAGCCTGCGCGATCGCTGCTCCATATCATGGCCTTACCGCCTAAGGCCCACTTGGCATTGGAGTCGCTATAGCCGCTGTTGGTCAGATTGTGTACCTCACCACTGCCTGAAGCACTAACCAATGCCACGTCAGGACTGTGCCAGCCTCCGACACCAATATAGTTACACAGTAGCCAGCGGCTGTCAGGACTCCACTCAAACCACAAGTCGCCGTCAGAGTAGGAATACTGGTACTTGCCATCCAGCACTTTCTTTACTTTCTTGGATGCCAGGTCCATTACCATCAGGTCACCACGATTCTCGAAATAGGCTATCGACTTGCCATCCGGGCTGTACTGAGGCTGCTGCGAGGTATGGTTGGTATGGGTCAGCTGTTCTTCCTTCAGCGTGGTAGCATAGGCGAACTGCTTCTCCTGCTTGTCTTGGATAGTGGTGCGGAATATCTGCCATACGCCCTTGCGCTCTGAGGCATACACCAGACTCCTGCCATCAGGCGAGAAGCTGAGGTTGCGCTCTTGCTCAGGCGTATCTGTAATCTGACGCGTAGTCTTATAGTCGATAGAGGTGACATACACATCACCATGCATGATAAAGGCAATCTCCTTGTTCTTGGGTGACAAACAGATGCCGCGAGCGCCTGTGCTCTGTAACCTGCGCACCAGGTCCTTATCGCTGCGGTCGGAAACTATGCTGACAGACACGCGCTGAGAACCACCTTTCTTATATATATAGATCTCACCGTCGTAACCATAGCACAAAGTGCCATCGCCGGCCATCGTCAAGAAGCGGACAGGATTCTGCCGATGATGGGTAACCTGCTCCTCCTTCGAACCATCCATATTACGCTTCCAGACATTGAAGGTACCATCCTTCTCACTCAGATAATAAAACGACTGACCATCGGGAGCCCATACGGGAGTGCGGTCTTCACCACGGAAGGTTGTCAGGCGAGTAAACTTCTCCCCCCGTTTCAACCATATATCACGGGTGATGGCACTCTGATGATGCTTGCGGAAATAGTCCTCATAGCCTTTACAGTCGTGATAAAGCACATCGCCCTGGGAATTGATGCTGATATCCTCCATGGTTATCAGCGAAAACAGGTCGGAGCGCCCTCCCTTAGTGCTTACGCAATAGACCTGCGGGAAAGTGCTTTCCGACAAGATGCTGGCCTGAGCAGTAGGCATCAGTGCTGCGCTATAGAGCACATGGGAATGGTCAAGAAAGGCTGTCGGTATCTCATTGGCGCTATGGGTAGTCAAGCGTGTGGGAGCCCCTCCCTGGCGGTTCATCACATAGACATCCATGCTTCCCTCCCGATCTGAGGCAAAGGCTATCTGCTGTCCGTCAGGACTCCATACAGGATAGGCATCATAGGCCGGATTGGTGGTCAACTGACGAGCCTGCCCCCCACTGACGGGTACGACAAAGATATCACCTTTGTAAGAGAAAGCGATCTGCTGTCCGTCAGGAGAGATGGCTGGGAAACGCATCCACAACGGTCTGTCCTGGGCAGAGACGACTAAAGAGGCTGCCAAAAGCATGACAGCAGAGAAAATTTTCTTCATCATATAGCAAATTATTTAATTGTTTACCTGCCAAGTGTCCTGACGAGTGAAGACGCGCTCTATCGTAATCTGCTCGGCCTCCTTCTTCGTCAGCTGTCGGCTCCAGCTTACACGCTTGTCCTTAACGGCACCTTCACCGCGGTTGTTATACTCCATATATCGGGCAGTCTTCACGGCCTCTGGTCGCCACTGGTGCCAGCCCTCCGGACGTATTTGTTTAGGGAGTTCGCAATTCATGAACAGGGTATAGCCATAGTCGCGCCAAGGACGGCCCAGATAGACCTTATCCACATTGCCGGCAGCCGTGATACGACAGTTGTTGAAAATGTATCCGTAGGCCACATCCTGCGGTGTCGAGGCAGCAGTAATGTAAGAGTTGGCTTTGCAGAAAATGTCACAGTTCTCGAACCACGCTGTTGAGGGGCCGAAAATAAAATCAGTAGTTCCTTCTATATAGCAGTCCTTGAAATACAAGCGAGTGCCTGCCATACCCGTATAGACGGTATCCTGATGTCCGAGGAAACGACAGTTGATGAACTGCTGACGGTCGCCAGTGGTCATCAAGGCCACAGCCTGTCCCAAACGGGCTGCATTATTCTCTATAGTGATATTCTTGAGTGTAATCTGGTTGCCCTCGACCTTCAGCGTATAGGTGCGGAAGGTGCCCATACCCTTGCCGATGGCTGGCAAAAAGATATTGGCATGATCGTCCCAGGTGATGATAGTCTGGTCACGGTCCTCACCACAAATCTCAATATTTGTCAGCCACTGTGGAATGACCAGTTTCTCCTTATAGGTTCCTTTCTTCACATAGATGACCTTATGGTACTCCATAAACGCACGGCACACCTCTATGGCTTCGGCCACATTACGGAATTGCCCAGTACCATCTCTTGAAACAACGATCGTATCAGGATTGTCAAATTTGTCTTTAGCCTGGGCCGTCAGCACCATCGCCACAGCCATCAGCAATGTCAGTAGTTTTTTCATATCGAGTTGGATTTTTACATGATTTGTGTTACTTCTTGCATTCCTTCAATCTCCTTGAGCGCCTTCATGATGTTTCTTACATCATCGCGGTCGTGAACCCTCAGTTCGATGCTTCCGTCGAAAACGCCTTCCTCACTGCTGATTGTGAGTTTATGGATATTGACATTCATCTGCGACGAGATGATGCGCGACACATCCATCAGGATGCCCACACGGTCGATGCCCTGCAAACGGATGGTGGCATCGAAGAACAGCTGCTTGTGCATGTTCCACTTGGCATCCAGTATACGGTTGCCAAAACTGGTCTTCAGCTTGTCGGCTACGGGACAGGCGCGTTTGTGAATCTCTATCTGATGCTTGTTGTCAATATAGCCTAAGATATCGTCGCCTGGAATAGGATGACAACAGTGCTTGAACTTATACTGACCAATGCTCTCCTCACTTATATAAATAGGTTTCTTGCGATTGAACTTCTCTGGCACAATGAACAACTCCTGATGGTCTGCAGCTGCATGCTTCTTCTTGCCTCGTCCCAAGAATGGAACCAGCTTGCGCCAGCCTTTCTTCCCGCCAGTGCTCTTGCCATTCAGCTCGTCCAGGTCTTTCTCGCCCAAAAGGATGGTTTTCTCGGCCAATGCTTGAAAGAAATCCTCACGACGGCCAACCTCATGGAACTGTGCCAGCTGGTCGACAACCTCAGCGGTATTCTCTATATTGTTTTTCTTAAGGAAATCATCCAGCAAGTCTTCGCCTGCCTTTTGCAAGTCGCGACTATCACGGCGCAATACTGCCTGTATCTTGGCCTTGGCTTTGGCTGTCGACACAAAGTTAATCCAGGCAGGCTGTACATGCTGGGATTTCGAGGTCAGGATTTCCACCTGATCACCACTCTCCAGCTTATGACTCAGGGGAACCAGCTTGTGGTTGACCTTGGCACCGATACAATGTGAGCCCAGGAAGGTGTGGATGGAGAAAGCAAAGTCGAGTGCCGTACATCCGGCAGGCATGGTCTTAATCTCGCCCTTGGGGGTAAAGACAAAGATCTCTGAAGCAAACAGATTGAGCTTGATGGCATCCAGAAAGTCCATCGCATCTGGCTGTGGGTCGTCCAGAATCTCCTTGATGGTACGCAGCCAGTCGTTCAGCTCGTTTTCATCCTCTGTATATTCCTCATTCTCTTCACCCTCCTTATACTTCCAATGAGCAGCAAAGCCCTGCTCGGCAATCTCGTCCATTCGGTCGGAACGTATCTGTACCTCTATCCACCGCCCTTGCTTGGACATCAGTGTCACATGCAGGGCTTGATAGCCATTGGCCTTGGGATGCGACAGCCAGTCGCGCAGACGGTCAGGATGGCTCTTATAGATTTTAGAGATGGCCACATAGATATTAAAGCACTCGTTGATTTCTTCCTCACGCTTGGCAGGAGTGAAAATGATGCGTACAGCCAGGATATCGTAAATCTCTTCGAAGGTCACGTGCTTGTTCTGCATCTTGTTCCAAATGGAATAAGGAGATTTCACGCGTTCCTTTATCTCATATTTAATACCCATCTGCTGAAGAGCCTCTTCAATGGGTGCAGTAAACTGGTCGAAGAGTTCGTGGCGCTGCACCTCAGTATTCTTCAGTTTTTCCTTGATGCTGTTATACTGCTCAGGATGCTCGTATTGGAAAGAGAGATTCTCCAGTTCCGACTTTATCTTATACAAGCCTAATCTGTTGGCCAGCGGTGCATAGATGTACAACGTCTCGCCAGCAATCTTATACTGCTTATTGGCAGGCTGGGAAGCCAGTGTGCGCATGTTGTGCAGACGGTCGCAGATCTTGATAAGGATGACGCGAATATCCTCACTCATGGTTAACAGCAGCTTCTTGAAGTTCTCAGCCTGAGCGGAAGCCTGCTCGCCAAAGATACCGCCTGAAATCTTCGTCAGTCCATCCACAATCTGAGCAATCTTCGGTCCGAAGATATTGGCCAAGTCTTCAGTGGTATAGTCTGTATCCTCCACCACATCGTGCAACAGGGCAGCACAAATGCTAGTAGAGCCCAGTCCCACCTCTTCACAGGCAATCTGGGCAACGGCTATAGGGTGCATGATATAGGGCTCGCCCGATAGTCGGCGAACACCCTTATGGGCCTGACGGGCAAAGTTGAATGCCTTGGTGATAATATCCACCTTCTTTCGGTGGCGCGAAGAAAGATAGCTGTCCAACAACCGTTGGAACGCGTCATTAACCAATTTCTCGTCAGCGTCTTCGCGCATAATCTTATCTTCATCCATAGTCGTTATCTCCTCCTTCTTCTCGTTGAACTGCGTCTCTTTCTTGCCGAAGAGCGTTTTCGGCTCACACCGTAGCGCTTGCGGCCCACACTGTGGCGGCGCTTGCTATAACGGGCTTTCTTACCTCTCAGATAGCGTTTGCTCTTATGATAATAGGTGGGAACGTCATCGTCCACTTCTACCTCAATACGTCTCTTCAGCAACTCATCGGCCTTATAATTGTAGACAGAGTCTTCCAGATCGATGAATCGCGTCACCTCCGTCAGAGGCAGTCGCAATGCCGAGGGTGATGTAGCACCAGGCACAATATCTCGGCGATACATGGGATTGAGCGAGCGCAGCAAGTCGATATTGATTCCCACGACTTCGGCCACTTGCTCCAGATGCAGGTTCTTGCTGACCATTACCGTATCCGATTTTGACGGCAGGCGCGTATTCATCTTACATATATTATGGAGCGAATAGTAAGTCATGATATAATTGGCAGCAATAAAGGCCGGCACATAACCTCGTGTCTCCTTTGGCAGATAAGGATAAATCTTCCAGTAGTCTTTCACGCCGCCAGCACGATGAATGGCTTTATTGATGTTTTCAGGGCCACAGTTATAGGCTGCAATCACCAGGTTCCAGTCGCCGAATATCTTATAAAGGTCGCTCAAATATTGCGCGGCAGCCCGCGAAGATTTCAATGGGTCGCGACGCTCGTCCACCAAAGAGTTGACCTGCAGACCATACTGTTTGCCCGTGCCAAGCATGAACTGCCACAGGCCTGTTGCCCCCACGCGACTGACAGCCTTCGGATTCAGTGCAGACTCAATGACGGGAAGATACTTTAACTCCAACGGCAACTGATAGAGTTCCAATGCCTCTTCGAAGATGGGAATATAAAAATTGGCTGCTCCCAACATATAGCTGATGGAATGACGCAGGCGACCACCATAACGGTCAATGAACTTCTGTACCACATCATTATAAGCCATCTCCATGATACATGGCATACGTCTCAGTCTGTCAATATACTCCTCACGGGTATATTCTGGATTGACATCTTGCATGTTACAGTCGGAAGGTTCCTCCAGATAGGTTTTGGCCATATATAGGTTCAGCAGCGAATCCAAGTCGTAGGTCATGGCCTCAGGGAACTCTATCACCTCTTCGTTTCCCTGCTGATCAGTCACTATAATTTCGTCCTCATCGTCCGTTTCCTCACTCGTGACCACCTGACTCCAGGCTGTTAAAGGCAAGACTCCCAAGAGAAGGAACAATCCTATTCTTTTCATTTTGTCAATCATCATTTGTCAGTTAAAAATTGAGTTTACAGCTCAGTCCGAGCGACTGCTGGTCGAGCACATTTCCTCCTCCACGATTGGGGATAACCGTTGGCTCCACTTTCAAGCTAAGATCCTTGGAGATGTCAAACACGGAAAGCTCGGCATCCACATAGGCATCGATAACGGAAATGGCATACACGCCTAACATCACAAAGAAACTTAAATCGCGCCAGCGGCGATATTTGTCCTTACGGCTCTTGAAGATCTCCGTGTAGCGCTTCACCTCATCCTCTGTTTTGATTTCCTTACCCAGATGCAGGAACTTATTGTACGAAGCCGTACCAGGGTCGTCATCCACAATGTCCATATAAGCCTGAGAATAGTCTTTATACATCATGTTGTTCCAAGTCAACGCATAGATACAACCCAGAAATCCTCCATATATAATAGGGAGTTTCCAAAACTTGCGGTTATAGATTTGTCCTGCTCCAGGCAGAACCAGCGCTAACCATAGTGCACGCTGAGGATCAGGCTTCCATGTGCTCCAGTCGCGCTTCACTTTCTTTTTGCGCACGTCTTTCACCACTACCGATGTCGTATCTTCCACCACAGCCAATGAGTCGCCTAACAGCACTCTTGCATCACCTTTGGCTATCGAGTCCATCACGACCAAGTCCTCATGCTGGGCCAGCACAAGCAAAGGGGAAAAGACCAACAGATAAAAGGGCAAAAGCCATCTTATCAACCTCGTCGCTGTATTGCATTCTATCAGTGTCATTCCTATTTCTTTACATTGTCAAGGGCATTCATAATACGCTCCAGTTCCTCTTCGTTCTCAAACTGAATACTAATCTTTCCCTTGCCCTTCGGTGAACAGGTCATCTGTACCTTCGTCTGGAAAAACTGGCTAAGACGATCCTTGAGGATATTAAATTCATCGGGCAGCTGAGCCTTCGATGTGATCTTGCTTTTAGCTACTTTTACATCGTCGCCTTGTTTCAATGCCTGTACCATTTCTTCGACCTTGCGAACAGAAAGCTGTTGCTGCTGCACAATCTTAAACAGCTTAATCTGCTGCGACGGACTGTCGATGCTTAACAGTGCACGGGCATGTCCCATCTCTATCTCATGGTTTTTCAGGGCTATCTGCACCTGAGCAGGCAACTTCAAAAGTCTCAAGTAGTTGGTAACGGCAGCACGGCTCTTGCCTACCCTGTCTGAAATCATGGCCTGCGTCATTCCCGTCGTCTCTGCCAGATGCTGGTAAGCCAACGCTATCTCGATGGCATTCAGGTCTTCACGCTGAATGTTCTCTACCAGGGCCATTTCCATTACACCCTGGTCTTCCACATCCACAATATAGGCAGGAATCTTTGTAAGCCCTGCCAGTTGGGAGGCACGCCAACGACGTTCACCAGCGATAATCTGGTACTGACTATCATCCACTTTCCGCAATGTAATGGGCTGAATGATGCCTAATTCACGAATGCTGTTTGCCAACTCGCGCAGTGACTCAGGGTCGAACTCCCTACGCGGTTGGTTAGGGTTTGGAGCAATCTGCGAAATCTCTATTTCATTCAGGTTCGACGAGCCTTCTGTCTTCACCTCGCCATGAGTATCAATCAATGCGTCTAATCCACGGCCTGCACCTATCTGGTCCAGTCCGCGGCCAAGCACATTCCTGTCATATTTCTTTTTAACTGCCACTTTTCTGCTTTTTCTTAATACGTTACTCAACTATTCTTGCTGATTATCTCCTTGGCCAATGCCAAATGGTTCTTGGCTCCTGTCGAGTCAGCATCATAAAGGATAACGGGTAGACCATGCGACGGACTCTCGGACAACTTCACGTTGCGCTGAATCAGCGTCTTGAACACCAGTTCTTGGAAATGACGCTTTATCTCGTCATATATCTGGTTTGCCAAGCGCAGGCGAGAGTCATACATTGTCAGCAAGAAGCCCTCTATCTCCAGTTTGGTATTCAGCTTCTGCTTGATAATCTTAATGGTGTTCAACAACTTGGAGATTCCCTCAAGGGCAAAATACTCACACTGTACAGGAATAATCACGGAGTCTGCCGCTGTCAATGCATTGACGGTAATCAGCCCAAGCGAAGGCGAACAGTCTATCAGTATGAAATCGTAGTCATCACGAATGGGTTTCAGTATTTCTCCAATAATTTTCTCACGGTTGTTCAGGTTCAGCATCTCTATCTCTGCACCAACCAAGTCGATGTGGCTGGGGATGATATCAAGGCCGTCGATATCTGTAGTATAGATCGCGTCACGGACATCTGCCTTATTTATAATACATTCATAGAGCGAGCAGTCTACAGCCTGAATATCCACACCCAAGCCACTGGAGGCATTGGCCTGTGGGTCTGCATCTACCACGAGCACGGTTTTCTCCAGTGTTGCCAGCGATGCTGCTAGATTGATGGTGGTCGTTGTTTTCCCAACACCGCCCTTCTGATTTGCTAAAGCGATAATCTTTCCCATAATCTTTTTGTACAAAACTAATTATAGGGTACAAAGGTACGAATAAGTGGGGACAATACAAAAAAAATTAGGATTTATTTTTATTTCCCGCGAAAACTATAACATTGTTTTGGTCGAGTCGATTTTTTTTTTTACTTTTGCACAATATTCACAAAACAGCAATGAGACCTCTGATACTTATATCGAACGACGACGGCTACAAAGCCAAGGGTATCAACGAGTTAGCAAGAGTGGTCCGCGATTACGGCGACATCATCGTCTGTGCCCCACAAGGGCCAAGAAGTGGAATGTCAAGGGCTTTCTCTGCCACTATACCCCTCACACTGAACCTCGAAAAGAAAGAGGTTGGATTGGAAATATGGTCATGCAACGGCACCCCAGTAGACTGCGTGAAGCTGGCACTGAGCGAGTTGTGCCCCCGTAAGCCTGATTTGGTTATTGGAGGCATCAATCACGGAGACAATGCTTCGGTCAACGCCCACTACTCGGGAACGATGGGGGTCACGATGGAGGGATGCATGAAGTATATTCCAAGTATTGCCTTCTCCCTCTGCGACCATGACGAGGATGCCGATCTGTCACCATTAGAGCCTTATATCCGCGAAATTACGCAAAGAGTATTAGCAGAAGGACTACCCATGGGTATCTGTCTCAATGTAAACTTCCCACGTGGTCAATATCAAGGAGTTAAAGTTTGTCGGATGGCACATGGCAGCTGGTATAATGAAGTAACAAAATATCATCATCCGCGCGGCTACGATTACTGGTGGATGGTTGGCCACTTTACCAACGACGAGCCAAAGGCCGAGGATACAGACCGCTGGGCACTGGACCACGGGTATATTGCCATCACCCCGACCACCATTGACCTGACGGCCTACAGCGCAATAGAGAAGATTAGAAACTGGTCACTTTAAGCCCCATCGAATGAAGTACTATCTGATTGTTGGAGAAGCCTCTGGCGACTTGCATGCGTCACACCTGATGCGAGCGCTGAAAGACAGAGATGCCAAGGCCACATTCCGATTCTTCGGTGGTGACTTGATGACAGCAGTGGGCGGAACGCGAGTCAAGCATTACAAGGAACTGGCCTACATGGGATTCGTCCCTGTCTTGCTTCACCTCCCCACCATCCTCCGCAACATGAAGATGTGCCAGCAGGACATACTGCAATGGCAGCCCGATGTTGTCATCCTTGTAGACTATCCAGGCTTCAATCTCAAGATAGCCAAATTTTTGAGGAAACACTCATTACTCAACGCTCAGCATTCACCAAAGATATACTATTACATAGCTCCCAAGATTTGGGCATGGAAAGAATATCGCATTAAGAACATCAAACGCGATATTGACAAACTTTTCTCCATTCTCCCGTTCGAAGTCGACTTTTTCGAGAAGAAGCATCAGTACCCTATCCATTACGTCGGAAATCCCACAGCACAAGAGGTTCGCGAATGGTTAGCAACAAACCACAAGGAGGCCGATGCCCATCCTCTCACCATTCGCCAGTCATCCCCCCACAAGCCCATCATTGCCCTGCTGGCAGGCTCGCGCAAGCAGGAAATCAAGGATAACCTGCCTGCGATGATAGCAGCAACGGAACACCTGACTGGCAGTTACGACATCGTGCTGGCTGGGGCACCCTCTATAGAACCGGCTTACTATGAACAGTTTATCAAGGACACCAAGGTCCGTTTGCTGGTCAACCAGACTTACCCGCTATTGGCACAAGCAACAGCGGCTTTGGTCACCAGTGGAACGGCAACTTTGGAAACCTGTATGTTCCGCGTGCCTCAGGTGGTGTGCTACGAGACACCACTGCCACAGCTCATAGGCTTTTTGAAGCGTCATCTCATTAAGGTCAGATGGGTGTCACTGGTTAACCTGATTGCCGACAAGGAAGTGGTGCCAGAACTGGTGGCTGAGACGTTTTGTGTAGCCAACATTCGTCATGAGTTGGAAGCAATATTGCCAGGAGGCAGCAAGCGCCAGCAGATGTTGACCGATTACGACGAGGTTTTTCGCCGGTTAGGCGATAGTCATGCGCCAGAGTGTGCTGCTGATATCATCATCAAGACATTGAAAGATACACATAATCATAATTTACAAACACACAAGTAATGGAAAAGTTATTATCTCTATTTGGGTTTGATCCTGCCAAGCACACAGTGAAGACGGAAATACTGGCTGGACTGACAACATTTCTAACCATGTCTTACATCCTGGCCGTGAACCCCATCATCCTCAGTGATGCAGGAATGGACAAAGGAGCCGTATTCTCGGCGACGGTCATTGCTGCCGTAGTAGCTACGCTGACTATGGCCATCTATGCCAAGATGCCATTCGCTCTGGCTTCGGGTATGGGACTTAATGCCTTCTTTGCCTACACCTTGGTCATCTCGATGGGTTATACCTGGGAGCAGACCCTGGCAGCAGTGCTGTTCGAAGGCGTGGTATTCATTGTTCTTACCATTTTCAAGGTACGCGAGGTCATCGTTGACAGCATTCCTCTGGACTTGCGCTACTCCATTTCCGTCGGTATCGGCCTGTTCATAGCGTTTATCGGCCTGAAGAATGGTGGTATTATCATTGCCAATGAAGCTACTATGACGGGGTTGGCTCCTTGGAATGCCACATCGTTGGTCGCCATGGGTGGTATCTTGTTAGGCACTGTGTTAATAGCCATGAAAGTGCGCGGAGCATTGTTCTACACGATTTTAGTCATGACGGCAATCGGCATACCCTTCGGTGTGACCCATCTGCCTGAGGGATTTACGCTCGTCAGCTGGCCCTCTTCGCTGGCTCCGGTAGCCTTCCATCTTGACTTCTCTCGTTTCCTGACACTTGATCTGGACTACCTCATCGTGGTAATGACCCTTTTGTTCATGGATTTGTTCGACACCATTGGCACACTGATTGGCGCCTCGACGGGTGCAGGCATGATTGACAAGAATGGCAAGGTGCCCAACCTGAACAAGGCACTGATGTCCGATGCCATAGGTACGACGGTCGGTGCACTGGTTGGTACGTCAACGGTAACCACCTATGTAGAGAGCACGACAGGTATTGTTGAGGGCGGCCGTACGGGACTCACATCGTTCACAGTGGCCATGCTGTTCTTTGTGGCATTATTCTTCTCGCCATTGTTCCTGATGATTCCTTCTGCCGCCACTACCAGTGCGCTGTTCTTGGTAGGCGTCATGATGATGCGCCCTATACTGCATATCGATTTCGTACACTTCCGTACTGGTATGCCTTGTTTTGTAACCATGATGATGATGCCTTTCACCGCCAGTATCTCTGAGGGCATTGTGCTGGGTATGCTATCCTATATCATCGTGAAAATCTGCATTGGTGAGGCCAAGCAGCTGTCACCGATAATGTATATACTGGGAGTACTCTTTGTTCTGAAGTACGTAGCTCCATTGCTGTAAGACAGAAGACCGTTAATTAAACATTCAATAAAACATGAAAAAAATTTTCTTTTCACTGGTTTGCATAGCTTTTACTATGGCTGCCAATGCACAAAACATTCAGTTGCATTATGACTTGGGACACTCATTCTATGGTGACCTCTCAGGGCGACCTAACGTGACCACCACCATTGAGATGTTCAAACCCGACAAATGGGGTTCCACATTCTTATTCACGGATATCGACTATTTCAGCGATGGCGCAGCTGGAGCATATTGGGAAATATCGCGTGAATTCAACCTTACCCGTAACAAGCGCTGGGCACTGCATCTCGAATACGACGGAGGTGCCACCACTATCGAGCGTACGGGCATTGGCAATCGTTTCCAGCATGCCTTCCTGGGCGGTGGTGCATGGAACTGGGCTTCCAGCGATTTCACCAAGACCTTCTCTCTACAGGCCATGTACAAGTATTATTTCAAGGGCTATGGTCGCGGCGCTTTCAATGGCTTCCAGCTCACTGCCGTATGGGGCGACACCTTTGCCAAAGGACTGTGCACCTTCTCCGGTTTCTTTGATGTATGGTACGACAAAGATGTAAAGGGCAGGCTCATCATGCTGTCCGAGCCGCAGTTCTGGGTCAACCTGAATGCACTTCGCGGCATGGAGGGCATCAATGTCAGCGTAGGTACTGAGGTAGAGATTAGCAACAACTTTGTCTTCAACAATGACGGAACAAACAAGAAGTTCTATGTCATTCCCACCATTGCAGCCAAGTGGACCTTCTAATTGTAAGTACCGAACTCTCCAGAGTCAGAATACCACATCATACTGTCGCAACTTATGCATAAAGACAGCTTCATGGGCAACCATTCGACATAAGCGTGCATCTTCTTCCTTGATGCTATGCGGATGATAGCTGTTGCCATCCACGCTCTTGCCTGTAAGCATTTCGCACCAGGTACAAGCCACCGTATAACGGCCCAGCGTGAGTGACAGATGCTGCCCATCACGGTTCAGTATATCTCCCTTACGATAACGCATCAGCCGGATGGCTGTCCCTGACGGAATGATGGTAGTGATATTGGCCTTGGGGACTTCGGTACGTACACAATTCACAATACTCTTATACATGTACTGTTGGTCACTGCCATAGATTTCGAAGTTGCCACTTTTGAAACTCTTGGCATAAGCCCACGTCATGTGCCACCAAATATCTACCTTCTGGTTGGTAGCCAGGAGTTTAACCGCACGTTTCAAGGCTGGCAGTTTCTTAAACGTCTCAGGCAAGCCCGAACAAAGACTGCCTTGCTGCAAGGTGATAATATCCCAGGGCTCGTCAAGAATGATGCGTTGCAGGTCGACACCCTTTTCTTCTTTCTTCACACCTCCCACTACCTTGCGGTAAGCATAACGCTTGGTCGAAGTGTCCAGATAGAACATGTGCATATCTATTGTACAGGCAGGAATGTATGCATTACCTATCACTAACGAGTCGCCTTGTGCCTTGGCCAGTTCATACAGATTCTGCTCTACTGCGTCTTCCGAGAAGCTGTTGCCGATAGCCAGCACCTTGATGAGCTTAGCATCTATAGGCAGAAAAACAAAATTTCCTATCAGTAAAAATAAAATGAGCCGCAATCTCATATCCTTGATTCTTTAATGTTTTTGTTCTCCATTGATAGACGCTCTGGCGGCTTTACGCAATTTACGAAGCGCCTGATCACGAATTTGTCGCACACGCTCGCGTTTCAGCTCCATCACTTCTCCAATCTCTGCCATAGTCTGGCGCTCATAGCCATTACCATAGTAGAGGTTGAGCACACGCTGCTCACGCTCATTGAGTATGTTCATCACACGCAGCAGGTCATCCGTCAGTGTATTCTCTTCTGCCACCATGTCAGCCTTCACAGCATCCTTGTCCTCCAATACGTTCAGTAACGTATAGTTGTTTTTACTGCCCACAGGCAGCGACTCATCCGTAGAGCGAACGTCCGTTGCCGTCTCCAGACGGTTGATGGCTGTCTCTATGCTGCGACGTATATAGGGTGCTGCAAAGGTGACAAAGGGTTTCCCACGCTTAGAGTCGTATTTCTCTGCAGCCCTCATCAGTCCGATGCTACCCTCGCTCACCAAGTCTTCGGTACTTAAGATGTCACTCTTATACTGGCGGGCCAGCGTCACCACATAGCCCATATTGTCCGTTACCAGTTTCTCTTGCTCCTTAGTCATACTCACAGTGATAAACTTAAATCTTATTTATTGTATTTCTTCAGCAATCCTTTCACCAGCTTGCCATATTCCTTCACCACATCGTCAGCCCAGGGGCCGGTTGCCGTCGCACGAGGCAGCAGCATCGAGCAGCTCTCATTCTTGTCGCTAATGCTCCAGCATATCCAGCTGATGCCCAGGCGCTCACACATCGCAATCCACTGTTCCTCGCTTTCCGGGTCTATCTTGCCGTCACCTGAAGCCTCGGTCGCTCCGCTCTCCGAGATGAATACAGGGATGCCGCGCTTCACCGCATCCTCCGTACGCTGGCGCAGATAGTCGCCATGAGTGGCTGCATAGAAGTGAACGGTGTACATAATATTGCTGAATCCCTCAAGCGGGCTCTCTGCCACCAGATGAATGTCCTGGTCCCAATGCGGACAACCAACAAGCACGATGTTGTCAGGATCGTACTTACGAATTTCCTTAATCACCTCTGTGGCATATTCCTTCAGGCTTGCCCAACTGTCTTCCACCGGCTCGTTATATATCTCGTAGATGACGTGGGGATATTTGCCGTATTTCTTGGCCATCTCGCCAAAGAACTGCTTTGCCTCAGCCGTCTTCTGGATGTGCGAATGCCAGTCGATGATGACATACACATTCTGCTTAATAGCCGACTCGATGACGGGAGTCATACACTGCAAGGCAAACCGGGGATTCTCCAAGTAGTTGTCTTCTATCATGATACCCATAGCTGCGCGTACCACCGAGACATTCCAGTCCTGCTTCAGTGTCTGCACTACTTTTTTGTTATAGAATCGCGGCCACAGGTTATGCCAGCCAAGACTCACACCGCGCAGGATGACAGGCTGTCCCTGCTGACTGCACAGCTGGGCACCTTTCACTTGCAGTTGTCCCCACTTCTTCACTGGGTCCTGTACCTTCGCCATCAGGCCACAGGCACAGCATAGGATAATTGTTAACAGCTTTTTCATAGTTATGTTTTTAGAATAGTGATAGCGTATAGAGGTAGACCACCGCTGCAGGAATAGCCAACAGCGACGAGTCAAAGCGGTCGAGCATTCCTCCGTGACCAGGCAGTATATTACCGCTGTCCTTGATGCCCAAGGTACGCTTGAAGAGGCTCTCCACCAAGTCGCCCCAAGTACCGAAGACCACCACCACGAGTCCCAGTCCTAACCATTGGGGCATCGTGAGCAGCCCATTGTCTACATAGTAACTGATGGCATAGGCGACAGCCAGCACCACCAACGCGCCACCGATGCTGCCCTCCCACGATTTTCCTGGCGAAATGCGTGGGAACAGCTTATGACGTCCTAATAGCGAACCGAAGCAGTAGGCACCCGAATCGTTCACCCACAGGAATACAAATACCGACAGGGGCAACAGCATATTGAAGGCCACTTCTCCGTTAGGGGTCGACGTGAAAGCCAACACATTAAGCAGCGAGAAAGGCAGAGCGATATACATCTGCGACAGCATCGTGTAGGCCCAGTTGTTAATAGGGTCAGTCTGTTTGGCATAGAGCTCGGCCACGAGCAGATAAATCACTGTCACCAAATAAGGTATAAACACCACCGACTTGGCCGTTCCGCTGTAGATGTCGCTACAGAAGTAGGTCATGGCAAAGAAGAAGTAAACTCCCGCCACCGTACAGATAAAACGGTTGACAGTCACTCCCGGTCGTTCGTTCACAAGTCCGGTGAACTCCCAGATAGTCAGTCCGGTTACGATGCTAAACAGCAGCACCATAGCCTCCGGCCTCAAGAATGATGCCACCACGGCAGCAACGAAGATGATACCTGTAATGGTACGAATGATAAAGTTCTTCATAATGCAATTATTTTGTGGTTCCTGTAGATTTCTCAGACTCTGCACTCGCAGACGAATCCGTTTCTCCCGAGGGTTCTGACGTGAGTCCAAGCTCTTTGGCACGACGCTCGGCCATTGCCTCGGCCTCGGCACGCTGCTGGGCTTCCAACAGTTCCTCGGCACGACTCTGCCAGGGGCGCTTGCCAAAGATTCGTTCCACGTCATCAGCGAAAATCACCTCGCGTTCCACGAGCAACTGAGCCAGCTGAGCGTGACCTTCCTGATGCTCCGAGAGAATCTTCTTCGCACGATCATATTGTTCGTTTACCATCTTCAGCACCTCCTCGTCTATCAACTTCGCCGTAGTCTCCGAGTAAGGTTTTTGGAACGAATATTCTTGCTGATTATAATAGCACAGGTTGGGCAGCTTGTCACTCATGCCCGCGTATGCCACCATGCCGTATGCCTGTTTCGTGGTACGCTCCAAGTCGTTCATGGCTCCTGTCGAGATATGCCCGATAAACAGTTCTTCGGCAGCTCGGCCACCCAACAGCGAGCACATCTCGTCGAGCATGGCCTCCTTTGTCTGCAGCACGCGCTCCTCGGGCAAATACCAGGCTGCACCTAATGCTCGGCCGCGAGGCACAATGCTTACCTTCACCAGCGGATTGGCGAACTCCGTAAACCATGAGATAGTGGCATGTCCGGCCTCGTGGATAGCTATCGACCGTTTCTCTTGCTCCGTCATCACCTTCGTCTTCTTCTCCAGACCACCGATAATGCGGTCTACAGCATCCAGAAAGTCCTGCTTGCCCACTTTCTCGCGATTGAAGCGGGCAGCTATCAGTGCAGCCTCGTTACATACATTGGCAATATCGGCACCCGAGAAGCCTGGCGTCTGGCGGGCCAAAAAGTCCACATCCACTGTCGGATCAAGCTTCAACGGCTTCAGGTGAACCAAAAACACTTCCCTTCGCTCATTCAGGTCGGGCAGGTCGACATGTATCTGGCGGTCAAAACGCCCGGCACGCAAGAGCGCAGAGTCCAGCATGTCGGCACGGTTGGTAGCAGCCAGCGTGATGATGCCGCTATTGGTGCCAAAGCCGTCCATCTCCGTCAGCAGGGCGTTCAGCGTATTCTCACGCTCGTCATTGCCACCCATGGCGGGATTCTTCGAACGGGCACGGCCCACGGCATCAATCTCATCGATAAAGATAATGCATGGAGCTTTTTGCTTGGCTTTTTCAAAAAGGTCACGCACGCGCGAGGCACCCACACCCACGAACATTTCTACAAAGTCGGAACCCGACATCGAGAAGAAGGGCACACCAGCCTCACCAGCCACAGCCTTCGCAAGCAGTGTCTTACCCGTTCCCGGAGGACCTACCAGGAGGGCACCCTTGGGAATCTTACCGCCCAGGTCGGTATATTTTTGCGGATTCTTCAAGAAGTCCACAATCTCCTGCATCTCCTGCTTCGCTCCAGCCTGTCCGGCCACATCCTTGAAGGTGATGCCCAGGTCACCACCCTTCTCGTACATCTGAGCCTTCGACTTGCCCACGCTGAAGATGCCGCCAGTGCCTAAGCCCGGGGCTGCACCGCCCATACGCCTCATCAGGAACATCCATACGAAGATGATGCCGGCAAAGAAGAGCACATTCATCAGCAGCGAACTGAAGAAGTCGTTTTCCTTCGAATTGTCGTACGAGAACTTACCGCTGAATTTATCCTGTTCACGGGCCTCGTTGATAAACTGCTCTACCTGGTCTACAGAACCGATGGCCACCGTCACACTGGGACTTTTGCCCGTCTGCTGCACGCCTTGATGGAAGACATCACGGATATGGTCGGGCTTCACATACATCTCCAAGGTATTCGTGTATTTGTTCACCACGATCTTCTCCGCATAACCGTTCATCACCATCACCTTAAAGTCCGAGTAGGACGTCTCGGTCCGCACGCTCGACTTCTCCTGCCCCGACGTGAAGTAAAGGGCTATCAGCGAGATTATCACCAGGCCGTAAATCCAGTTCATATTGAACCGCGGCATGTTCATCTGAGGTTTGCTATTCTGTTGTTGATTGTTGTCCATTATAAAATTAAAACACTAAACTCAAATCGTTATACTTTAAAACACACTATGATTCTTCTATACTTCATCTTCCAGCACAGTCAAATCGGCATCTTCCCAGAGATGCTCCAGATCATAGAAACTACGCACATCGGGCAGGAAAACATGCACGAGCACATCGCCATAGTCCATAGCCACCCACTGGGCATTCTCCAATCCGGCTACGGTAGTGGGCTTCTCGCCCAGTTCCTTGCGGGCATAGTCGCCTATCGACTCGGTGATAGCTTCCACCTGTGCGGGCGAATTGCCCTGGCAGATGACGAAATAGCGGCAAATGGCTCCCTCGATGTTATTCAGGTCGGCCACGACGATTTGCTGGCCTTTCTTTTCCTGAATACCTCTTGTAATTGATTCTACTAATTTTGTTGTTTGCTCCATCAATAAAAATGTTATTTCTGATGTGCAAAGATACATTATAATCTTGACAAAATAGAGGCAAATGCACTTTTTTTGCGATTTTTTATAAAAAACCTTCGATTTTTTTTGTTGTTTCGGAAAAAAGCACTACCTTTGCACCCGCAAAACGAGATTTGCAGCTTTCTGATGAGAGCAAACATGTTTGGGGTATGGTGTAATGGTAACACTGCAGATTCTGGTCCTGCCTTTCCTGGTTCGAGTCCGGGTACCCCAACAAAACAATCCACTAAGTTATTGAAGTTCAATACTTAGTGGTTTTTTGTGTCTGTTATTATGTTACTCCGTCTTTAAATGTTATGATTTAGATCGGGAGCCCCTGATTTGTTTCTGGAGATAATAATTTGTGGAGGAAATGCGGATAAATGCAAAAAAAAGCGTACCTTTGCAGGCAAAAATTTCGAATATGACTATTATGAAACGTTATTTTGTATGCTTGCTGGCTGCCGTTATGATAGGTTGCAGCCCCGTGCTGACCTCTTGCAGCACGACAAAGGACGAGAATGAACAGACCGTCAAGAAAGAGTATTTCACACTATGGAACGACTGCGAGGCGCTGCGAGCCCTCAAGACCTATGTGGAGGATGTCACCAATCCCAAATCGCCCAACTACATTCCAGTCGAGGACCGCATTGCCACCTTCGACATGGACGGCACGTTTGTGGCTGAGCTCTATCCCACTTATTTCGAGTATCTGATGCTGGAATATCGCGTGCTCGACGATGCCAGCTATCGCGACAAGGCTCCTGAGGATGTACGCCAGGCCGCGCAGAACATCCGCGATTTTGTGCGCAAGGGAACGGCCCTGCCCAGCGGTTTCGATATGATCCATGCCTATGCAGCGGCCAAGGCTTATGCGGGCATGACGGTGGCTGAGTTCGACAACTACGTGAAGCAGTATGCCGCACTGCCAGCCAATGGCTTCAAGGGGATGACCAACGGACAGGCCTATTACCGTCCGATGGCAGAGGTGTTTGAATATCTGAAGGCTAACGACTTTACGTATTATGTAGTGTCGGGTTCCGACCGTTTCATCTGCCGCGTGCTGGCAGAGCCGCTGGGCATTCCCTCCAATCGGGTGATTGGCATGGACGTGAAGCTCAAGTCCGACAAGCAGGGCGACGAGGCCGGGGTGAAATACACGATGGGCAAGGACGAGCATCTGATTCGCACGGACGAGCTCATCATCAAGAACCTCAAGACGAATAAGGTGCTGCAGATTGCACAGGAGATTGGCAAGGTGCCCGTGCTGACATTTGGCAACAGCGGAGGCGACAGCGCCATGCACAACTACTGCCTGGGCAATGGCAAGTATCGCTCGGAGGCATTTATGCTCATTGCCGACGACGACGTACGCGACCATGCCAACCGCGAGAAAGCCCTCGCATTGGGCGAGCAGTGGCGCCAGGCTGGCTACCACGTCATCTCCATGCGCGACGACTTCCGCACCATTTACGGTTCGACTGTCGAAGTGGTGCCTTTCGTTTTCCCTGAGTAGTCGGGCATTTCAAAGATATCAAAGTTCGGGTCATAGGCCGGCGACTGTATGGACAGCAGGTTGAGCACGGAGTGGAAGACATAGTGCTGCTCAATCACCGCTGGCAGTTCGCCGGTCTGACTTTTTTGTCCGTCGGCTGTGGGTTTGTACTGGCGGAATCCGTCGGAAGTCCAGACGAGGAAGGGGATTTCATACTGCACCTTGGGAGCCAGCCGCATAGGCATACCATGCATGAACATCTGGTTTTCGCCCAACGACTCTCCGTGATCCGAGACGAACAGCATGGCACTCCGCCATTCCGTCATCGAACGCAGGGTATTGATAAGGCTGTCGAGCAAGTAGTCAGTATAGCGAATGGTATTGTCGTAGGCATTGACCAGCATGGATAGGTTCTTCTGTCCTTCTTCGACATTGCGGGCTACGGGCTTGTAGACTTCGAAAGATGCGGGATATTTGTCGGCATACTTCGGCCCGTGGCTGGTGCTGGTGTGGAGGATGATGAGCACCTTGTCCTTCTGGCTTTTCTCGATGCGCTGGCGGAGCCCGGTGAAGAGGATTCCGTCGTAGTCAGCGTCTGCATCGGGATAGCGCTCGGCCAGGTCGGTGTCCGTCAGATACTCGTCGATATGGATGGGCGGCTCGCCCCAGTTGGATGTGCGCCACGAGACATCGACACCCGTACGGAAGGCATAGTTGGGCAGCAGTTCATAGAGATCGTCACTGTTGCGGGGCTCGAGGATGGCCTTGCTGCCTGCAGTGGTATAGGTAGCACAGGATGTGGCCTCGTAGACGTGAAGCCCCTGCTGTCTGGAGAGCAGCGGATTGGTGTCGCGGCCATATCCGTAGAGCTGGAAGTTTGCCTTGCGTGCCGACTCGCCGATGACGAGCACCACAACGGCTTTCTCGCTGTCGGCAATGTGGCCGTCGGCCAGTTTGATCTCCACTGCCTCCTCGTCCGCCTTGCTGCTGGCCATGCGCACGGTGTTGACCATGTACGACCAAGGCTGAAGCAGCGCTCCCAGCTCCGTATCGTGCTGGCTAATCCACAGCGTCTGACCGATGTTCCCAAGTGCTACAACCAGCGTTACGGCCAGTGCGCCACCGCAACAGAGAGCCATGCGCTTGGCGCGGCCATAGACGATGGGCTGCCACAGGCAGTAAACGGCTGGCAGTACACCCATGACCAGCAGCGTAAGCCACAGCCCCCAGCTGAAGAATCCCGAAGCCTCGGAATAGCGCGTATTGAAGACATTACCCATCGTTGTCGCGTCCATCATCACGTTATAGGTCACGATGAAATAGAACGCCGTGGCATTGATGACAGCCAGCACGGCCAGCAGCACGCGCCCTACCCGTCTTAGCAGAAACATCAACAGATAGGTCATCATGAAGTTCACCGCCAGCATCACTACCACTAACGACACCATGAGCCACCACTTTCCACCTGTACCTTCGTTCGTATGTCCCGCCACATAGCGGAAAAACGGAATGTTGTAGAGCAACAACGTCCCTACACTCACGATACACGAGAACACAAACAGCGACACGGGTCGCCCGAAACGATTGAATATTTCCTTCATCTCCAATATTATTATTTTTCGAAAGTGCAAAGATACAAAATCTTTGCGACTTCCGAAGCTTTTTCCGCAGCAATCACTGCTAATATATCTTAGTAAACGTTAAAAAAGACACTCCTCCCTCCACATTTTCAAACAATAATCGCTCCCATGACTGTCGCATCACTCGAAATGTCGGATGAACCACAAAAAAATGGGAAAAAATAACAAAGTAACAAATAACAAAGTAACAAAATCGCAATCCTTTAGTAGCATTTTCACATTATATCAAAACGGATAGGTGACAGGGGGACTCAACCCGCTGTAAGCATATTTGTGAGACAAGTACCAGTCCCCTGTGCTCTGATTGTTTTTTGAGGTATTTCATTCGGTGTTTTTGAGGTGTTTTAATCTGTTTATTTGATAATTCTCATTCTGTATTTTTGATTTTACCAAAACATTGGAACTATTAAAACCACTTGCCGTATCCTTAGTTTGTCTTGAATTATTAACCGACCCTGTAACACAGTTACTTAGCGCAACCGAGGTACAAGGTCGGTACAAATGACCCCATTTTGATGGGAGAGTCGTGGGGACTGACCCGCTGTAAGCATATTTGTGAGACAAGTACCAGTCCCCCAGTGGATGCCTGTCCCCACGGCTATTCTACGGGTTTGGGCTTCGGTGAAAGCAAAGATTCATCGACCCAAAGCAAATTGTTCATCTTTTCCAATGAACGAACCAAACTAGATATTCTTTGCCTGTCTAAAGAATAAGTTCTACAGCCAGCAGCCTGTTTTGACTTGTCAAATCCTTTGCATCTATAAGGCATTTGGAAAATATAAGGATTTCGTAAAAAAATCTCTCTTCCTTGATTGTCTTTTGTGGTCAATGTTCCATTTAGAATATGACATGAGCGAGAATCTATGCTATTACCATTCCAATAATGAATCTTATAAAGTCCACATAAAGAACAATCCTTAACTTTTAGCCCCAACTCCAAGGCCTTAGCCATTCCCATTTCGTAAATATCTATGTCCTTCATTTCGTCCAAAGGCACAGAAAGGCTGAAAGCTCTATTCTCTGGTGCAAATTCCTCAACATCTTTACACGCAATAGCTCTGCAATCGGCAATCAGTTCATTTTCTTTCTTCGTTAGCAGGAAGTTTCCGTAGTTCACATAACTATTGAAAGGGACATCACGCTTAAAACCATAGAATACAATTGGCGGAAGAGACTTCTTGTTCTCGCTCTGCATAAACATATATTCATCCACTACTTCGCCTGCATTCTCTATAATCGCATTATCGGCATCTTCTTTTTGGTTGATTTTTATCTCGATGATGGGATAGCCAGAAGTAAGCTTTTCTTCCGAGCATTTGTGCGTGACAAATATCTCTAAGAGCATCGGCTTGATACTCTTATCTTGGCTGTTTGTTAGCAACAGGTCGGCTATATATTTGTCTGCTCCTTTTTCTATGGAACATGTGTCGTATTGCTTCCTGAGATTCAACGGCTTTAATACAGGCTTCGGTTCGCCCTTGCACTTTAGGTCCGCCTTCAGTTTACATGTGGAATTTTCAGGGCATTTCTCAACGACATAGTATTTGACAAGAAACTCGCCGCTTGTCAGGCTTTCATCGAAGCGCTGCTTGATTCTTAATTCAGCATAGTTATGAAGGTAACGGTCTGGTTCATTCCTGTCACCGATATATCCCGCTCTATGGCGGAAAAACTTGGTAACTCCATTCTTACGCTTTCGCTGGACAAAAAGCATTTCTTCTTCATCGTCACCCTCACAGCCTGGGAAATAGAACTTTACTCCCTTCCAAGTTTCACTTCCTTTCTCTATCTCTACGGCACTGACGAGATTTCCATCAGCCGTTACGGCCTCTGGATATTCTACTCCTTGCGGATTTCGTTCTGATACAAGTTTCCTGTTCATTCGGTTAGTCATTTATAAGTCATATTACAAACATCGTTCCATAACCGAAAGATTGTCATTCTGGCATAGGATGCTATTTCTTTTTCTTCTTAGCTATATCCCAATCAAATGAGAAAATCTGTCCCTCAATAGGTATATTAACTGTCATGCGCACTCCCTTGCGGTGCTTAATGTTCATATAGCCAATGATACCTTCGTCTGGGTGTACAGTTGTCAGTTTCAAATAGCCTTGAGAAATAGTTTTCTTGTCATCAGACATCATTTTACTCAATGTCATCATCTGGCTAGTTGCAGCCATGTTGGCAGCAGATGCGGCAGCATAATTGTAGGTTGTGTGAACTTGTGTATAAGGCATACGGCCTGCTCCATAGTTTGTTGTGTATGTTGTCTGATAACCAGCCGCTCCTGCATTCATACCCGCTGCAAATCCTGTCAAGGCCATTGCCAAGGCTTGCTGGCTTTTGACCTTTTTCATGTAACGCTCGTATGTGTAAACCTTCATATCCTTAGATTCTCCTTGCTTATCTACAAGCGTTGAAGTTACCAAAGATGGGTCAAATAGAACAGAGTGCTCGCCTAGGTTTTTAATGAAAATAAGTATCTGGTAATTCTTGCCGTAGTCATCCTTTTCTACATAGTTCGTCATCCCTACAACGAAATCGCCAATCTGCCGATAAGCCCATAGCCGTCCGTCGTTGTACTCTGTCAGAACAGTTGTGTCATTCTCGAAGGCAAGAAATTCCTGTGCCTTAGCAGAACATGACATAGCAATTAGCGCAGCAATCAATAACTTTTTCATACTTAAATACTATAAATCCTCACCGTCTGAATGATTATACTCATTGTCATAGTACATCACAATGCGATAACGTCCATATTGCTCGTTTATCATAAACCACACGGGACGCTTAGAATAAAGGTCAAGCATATACATCGCTTTCTCATATTCAATATCTATTTGCTGTTCCTCTGTAGGATTTTCAAGTTGCTCCTCAGTATATTTCTCAAGCAACTTCTTTCGCAAGTCTGCCTGTATTTCCAATGTGTCAGCTGGTGTAGGCATTTGATAAAATATAGCCTCATATCGTTTATTGTGGACTAGCATTTCATATGATATCTCTTCACTATCAGAAAGAGTCTGGTCTGAAAGAGAGGCAGGCCTATACCTCTTGTTTCTCGTGAATTGTTGCACTAACTCATTGAATCGGATTTTGATTCCAGCCTCATCCCGTGCAATGGCATCCTGAACAACAATACGCCAAACCTTATTTTTGTTTGTTACAACGCCCACGTTAACATCATGACCGTTAAATTCACCCGTCAAACAGTCATACCGCTGGTTATATTGGAACCCTTTGGCTTTAAGTTTCTTCATCATTGCAGGTTTAAGTCCGTCAACAGGAATGCCGAGGAATTTAGTTACATTCTTTTGAGCATTTGCTGCCAGAGAGACAAAAAATAACATTAAAATAATAATCTTCTTCATAATTATCTTTTTTTAATTATTTAAACGCAAGAGGCGCAGACCTTCGCCATACGCCTCTCGGTTCACCACAAACCATACATGTATACGGGAGAAATCTGCGCCCTGAGGGTGCAGCTCCAATAACATGTATGCTCTTTCTCGTGGTGGTGAATGAGAGGCTACAGAGCAAATATGTCTTGGAAAACGTACAAGTACGAAATCCGTGTGCAAAAATAATAAATTTCTATGAAATATTATTCTGAAAAGAACGAAAAAAGTAAAAATCGATGTATTTACCAAGAAAAAGGAATAGGCTTAAAGCCTAAATTCCTTCTTTTGGGTCTGACTTTGAGATAGCGCAGACCATCCCTTTAACCCTGCTGATGGTTGACGGCTTAGTCATTAACCCTATTCTTAGTTGACAGGGTGCAAAAGTAAACAGTTTCCAGGGATTATGCAACGAAACTCCTACTGTCCTACCGTCACAGGGCTGAAAGGCCGATGCACAAAGGCTTTAGAGAAAACAGTGGGGACAGATACCAGTTCCCCTGTGCTCCCTTTTACCATAGAAATTCTCTGCAAAGATACAAAAATAATTTTAAATAAAAGACAAAAATCCCTAAAAAATATCGTTTATGGCACAGAAAGTAAACGCAGCAGAACAAGCATTCACACCGGGGCTGGTCGGCAGTGAACAGGAATTGATGTTAAAAAAGTATCTTTTTGCGATTTGTTTCGCAGAAAATGAGTACCTTTGCAGCCATGAAACAAATGAAACTATGGATGCTGGCCACCATTCTTACAACGTGTGGTCTGGTGATGTTCAGCTCGTGTTCGAAGGATGACAACACAGATACGCCTCCAACAGATGAGGTGGAGGCACAACTGCAGCGGATGACGCTGCGCGAGAAAGTGGGACAGATGTTCTATGTGCGACCGGAAAGTCTCGACACCACCATCCACTTCAACCGCTCCGGCGGTATTGACCAGAGCGTCGACGACCTCACCAAAATCAAGTTGCAGGCCGTCAATGAAATGATGCGGAAGGTGAACGAGAATTATCCCGTGGGCGGCATCATCCTCTATGCGCACAATATCGAGGACGAGGCACAACTGGCGCGTTTCATCCCTGAGATTCGGGCGCTGAAAGGCTCGCCCCTGCTGTGCATCGACGAGGAGGGAGGCCGTGTGGCTCGCATCGGACGCAACAGCAACTTCAAGGTGAAAACCTACGAGTCGATGGGGGCCATCGGTGCCACAGGCGACCCGAAGAATGCCTACGAGTGCGGCAACACCATCGGCACCTATCTCCACCGCTACGGCTTCGATATTGACTTCGCACCTGTGGCCGACGTGAACACCAATCCTGAAAATATCGTCATCGGTGCCCGTGCCTTCAGCGACAAACCTGAGATAGCCGCCCCGATGGTGACCAACTATCTGCAGGGACTGAAGGATGCCAGCGTCGTGGGATGCATCAAGCACTTCCCCGGCCACGGCGACACCAAGGCTGACACCCACTTCGGCTATGCCAGCACGCAGAAGACCTGGGAGGAGATGCTGGGGTGCGAGATGGTGACCTTCAAGGCGGGCATCCAGTGGGGCTGCCAGCTCATCATGACGGCCCACATCGGTGCACCCAACGTGGCTGGCGAGGACGTACCTGCCACGATGTCACCAGTCATCATGCAAGACAAGTTGCGCCGCGAACTAGGCTATCAGAACATCATCATCACCGACGGCATGGAGATGGGGGCCATCACCAAGCAGTACACCAATACAGAGGCTGCCGTGGGCTGTATCAAGGCCGGTGTCGACATTGTGCTTAACCCGCTGGTGTTTACAGAGGCTTTCGATGCGGTGGTGAAGGCTGTGGAAGACGGCACCATCACAGAGCAGCGCATTGACGAGAGCGTGCGCCGCATCTTGAAGTTGAAACAGCGCATCAGGAGAGACTAATTTCTATGCGATCATCGGAATCCCCTTGATCACTAAGATTTTTGCCAATTTCCTGCTATAAGAACTTCGAGAGTACAAGCAATTATCTTTTCGTACTTTCGTACTTCGTACTTCGTACTTTTTGATAGTTTTTGAAGGTACAGAGGGAGTGAATCGCTGAGGGAGATATGGATAGAAGAAATTACTAGTATTATTTTAACTATTATATATTATATATATAATATATAATAGTTATATTCGACTTTCACACTTTGAATATCGGCAAAAAGTACGAAAGTACGAAGTACGAAAGTACGATTCTCCGTCTTAAAATGATTGCTTAAATTTCTCTGCAAAATTGGGAGCGAAATAGGGTGAAAAAAACAGCTGTTTTTTGGCAGATAATTTGCAGAGACCATGAAATATCCGTACCTTTGCATTGTCGGAAGTGAGACGGAAGGGAGCTGCCAGGCGAGGCAGAATTTGCGTTCAGGCCTGCGAAAATTTACGCCCTGCCCAGGCAGTAAAAACTGAAAGTCCACGGAGGACAAAAGGAGCGAACGAGCTCCCAACAACAAAATAACAAATTTATTTACATTATCTTATTATCAACGCAACTTTCGCAAGCTCGCTTGCTTCAGTTTATAGAGGTGAGTGGTGAGAGGTAAGAGGTGAGAGAAATGAAAATAAATCCAAATTTATTTTGCATTTCTCTCGATTTGCACTACCTTTTCGACAAGTCGAGAAGGTACTTTCGCTCGGAAATGAAAAAGAAATTTGTTTTTCTTTTTGCATTTCGCTCACTTATTCGTACCTTTGCAGGCGATATGGACGAAATGAGCAACAACATACAGGAAACTGAGCGCCTGGTGCTGCGTACGGAGGGCCTCGTGAAGATATACGGCAAGCGCACGGTAGTGAACAATGTGTCGTTTGATGTGAAACAGGGCGAGATTGTCGGTCTGCTGGGCCCTAACGGTGCGGGCAAGACGACATCGTTCTATATGACTACGGGGCTGATTGTTCCCAACGGCGGGCATATCTATCTGGGCGACGAGGAGGTGACAACCTACCCTGTCTACAAGCGTGCCCGCGCGGGCATCGGCTACCTGGCTCAGGAGGCCTCGGTATTCCGCAAGATGTCGGTGGAGGACAATATCCTGTCGGTGCTGCAGATGACCGGCAAGCCGCGCGACTACCAGATGGAGAAGCTGGAGAGCCTGATCAAGGAGTTCCGCCTGGAGAAGGTACGCAAGAACACGGGCGACCGCCTGTCGGGTGGCGAGCGCCGCCGTACGGAGATTGCACGCTGTCTGGCCATCGAGCCTAAGTTTATCATGCTCGACGAGCCGTTTGCCGGCGTAGACCCTATCGCCGTAGAGGATATCCAGCAGATCGTGTGGCAGCTGAAATACCGCAACATCGGCATCCTGATTACCGACCACAACGTGCACGAGACGCTGAACATCACCGACCGCGCCTACCTGCTCTTCGAGGGCCGCATCCTGTTCAAGGGCTCGCCCGAGGAGCTGGCCGTGAACCCCATCGTGAAGGAGAAATACCTGGGCTCGAACTTCGTCCTGCAGAAGAAAGACTTTGCCAAAATGGACGAGCTGCGCCGCAAGAAGTGGATGGAGGAGGAAGAAGAGAGCAACCTCTAAACGAAAATAAACATTAAAAAACGGGCACATTATTTGGTCTTTTGACTAAATATATGTACCTTTGCACGCTCAAAACGCATATATAAATAAATAAGGTATAAGAAAAGATGAATATCACATTTGAAGCTCCCGACAAGGTGAATGGCCTGATGACCATCACGCTGGGTAAGGACGACTACCAGGGAGAGGTAGAGAAGACTCTGAAAGATTATCGTAAGCGCGCCAATGTGCCCGGTTTCCGCCCTGGCCAGGTGCCTATGGGCATCATCAAGCGCCAGTATGGCACTGCCGTCAAGATGGACGTGGTGAACAAGATGCTGGGTGAGAAGCTGTATGCCTATATCCAGGAGAACAAGATCCAGATGCTGGGCGAGCCCCTTCCCAACGAGGGCCAGGAGCCTCAGGACCTGGAGCACAGCGACGAGCTGACCTTCAAGTTCGACATTGCCGTTGCCCCTGAGTTTGAAGCCAAGCTGAGCGGCAAGGACAAGGTGGCTTACTACAACATCACCGTTGACGACAAGCTCATCGACCAGCAGGTGGAGATGTATCAGAACCGTGCCGGACAGTATGAGAAGGTGGAGCAGTATGACGAGGCAGAGCGCGACATGCTGAAGGGCGACCTGCGCGAGGTGGACGGAAGCATCGAGGTGGCCGACGCCGTGCTGATGCCCCAATATATAAAGGTGGACGAGCAGAAGAAGCTCTTCGAGGGCGCCAAGCTGGGCGACATCATCACCTGGAATCCGCGCAAGGCCTATCCCGAGAGCGACGTAGAGGTGTCGAGCCTGCTGAAGATTGAGAAGAATCAGGTAAAGGAGCACGAGGGCGACTTCACCTACCAGATTACGGAGATCAGCCGCTTCACGAAGGCTCCCGTCGACCAGAAGCTGTTCGACCAGGCCTTCGGCGAGGGTCAGGTGAAGGACGAGAAGGAGTTCCGCCAGAAGATCAGCGAGACGATTGCTGCCCAGTTCAAGGCCGACTCAGACTATAAGTTCCTGCTCGACGTGCGTGCACACATGGAGAAGAAGATCGGCGAGCTGAAGTTCCCCGAGGAGCTGCTCAAGCGCGTGATGAAGCAGAACAACAAGGACCGCAAGGATGTGGACGAATACGTGGAGAAGAACTTCGAGCTGAGCATCAAGGAGCTGGCCTGGCACCTGATCAAGGAGCAGCTGGTGGCCCAGCAGGAGATCAAGGTGGAGGATGCCGACCTGAAGGCCGTTGCCAAGGCGGCTGCCCGCGCCCAGTTTGCCCAGTATGGCATGTCGAACATCCCCGAGGAGTATCTGGACAACTACGCTGACGAGATACTGAAGAAGCGCGAGAACATGAACAGCCTCGTTGACCGTGCCGTCGACGTGAAGCTCATTGCCGCCCTGAAGGGAGTAGTGAAACTCGACGAGAAAGACATCACGATGGACGATTTCCAGAAGATGCTGAACGAGAATAAATAAATTAAACTTGAATTTTTTATTTCTTTAACCAAAAAAAAAGGTCGGAATGCATGGCGTTCCGACTTTTTTTCGTAATTTTGTAACTCACTTTGTGAAAAAAGGAAGAAATGATGAACAACGATTTCAGAAAATATGCTACCAAGCATCTTGGTATTAACGGCCTCGTGCTAGACGAGGTGATGAGTGCGCAGGCACAGTATATGAACCCCTACATCCTGGAGGAACGCCAGCTGAACGTCACCCAGATGGATGTCTTCTCGCGACTGATGATGGACCGCATCATCTTTCTCGGCACACAGATAGACGACTATACTGCCAACACGCTACAGGCACAGCTGCTCTATCTGGACTCCGTAGACCCGGGCAAGGACATCTCCATCTATCTGAACTCCCCTGGCGGCAGCGTGACGGCCGGACTGGGCATCTACGACACCATGCAGTTCATATCGAGCGACGTAGCCACCATCTGCACAGGTATGGCTGCCTCGATGGCTGCCGTGCTGCTGGTGGCCGGCACGGAGGGCAAGCGCTCTGCCCTGCCCCACAGCCGCGTGATGATTCACCAGCCTTTAGGCGGTGTACAGGGTCAGGCTTCCGACATCGAGATTGAGGCCAAAGAGATTATGAAATTCAAGAAGGAACTCTATACCATCATCTCCGAGCACTCGCACACGCCTTACGACAAGGTGTGGAACGACTCCGACCGCAACTACTGGATGACAGCAGAGGAGGCGAAGGAGTATGGCATGATAGACCAGATTCTGAAGAAAAAGTGACGATTGAAAGACATCTATGATAAGGAAGAAATGTAATTTTTGCGGGCGGTCAGAACGTGAGGTAAAACTCCTGATAACGGGCGTAGACGGATGCATCTGCGAAGATTGTGCCGTGCAGGCCTATCAGGTGGCCACCGCCAACGGCTACGGCCCGGAAGCCAAGAAGAAGGACAACGGCTTCGAAATGAAGCGCACACCCAAGCCCAAGGAGATAAAAAGCTATCTCGACCAATACATCATCGGTCAGGACGAGGCGAAGCGCTTCCTCTCTGTAGCCGTCTACAACCACTACAAGCGACTGCAGCAGCCCGACAACGACGAGGGTGTGGAGATAGAGAAGTCGAACATCATCATGGTGGGCTCGACGGGCACGGGCAAGACCCTGCTGGCGCGAACCATTGCCAAGCTGCTGGACGTCCCCTTCACGATTGTCGACGCTACCGTATTCACCGAAGCCGGCTATGTAGGCGAGGACGTGGAGAGCATCCTGACCCGACTGCTACAGGTGGCCGACTATAACGTGGCAGCGGCAGAGCGAGGCATTGTCTTCATCGACGAGATAGACAAGATAGCCCGCAAGTCGGACAATCCCAGCATCACGCGCGATGTCAGCGGCGAGGGCGTGCAGCAAGGTCTGCTGAAGCTGCTGGAGGGCACTATTGTCAACGTGCCTCCCCAGGGCGGCCGCAAACATCCCGATCAGGAGTATATCCACGTAGACACCCACAACATCCTGTTCATCTGCGGCGGAGCCTTCGACGGCATCGAGCGCAAGATAGCCCAGCGCATGAATACGCACGTGATAGGATACAACTCGGTACAGAACGTCCGCAAGATTGACAAGAAGAACCTGATGCAGTATATCGCACCGCAGGACTTGAAGTCGTTCGGCCTCATTCCCGAAATCATCGGCCGTCTGCCCGTGCTGACCTATCTGAACCCGCTCGACCGCGATGCCCTGACCAAGATACTCACAGAGCCGAAGAACTCCATCATCCGCCAGTACACGAAACTCTTCGAGATGGACGGCATCAAGCTGACCTTCACGCCGGAGGCCCTCAAGCTGATTGTCGACAAGGCAGTGGAATACAAGCTCGGTGCGCGCGGCCTGCGCTCCATCGTGGAGAACATCATGATGGACGCGATGTTCGAGACCCCTTCTAAAAAAACTAAATCCTTTGAAGTGACCGCCGAGTATGCGCAGCAGCAACTCGACAAGTCGCACATACAATAACATCGTTGAAAAGTCTATGGCAAGAAAAAAAGAGAATCTGACAGCAGCGCTGAAGAAATACTTTGGCTTCGACAAGTTCAAAGGCGACCAGGAAGCCATCGTGCAGAACGTGCTGGACGGCAACAACACCTTCGTGCTGATGCCTACCGGCGGCGGCAAGTCGCTGTGCTACCAGCTCCCGTCCCTGCTGATGGAAGGAACAGCCATCGTCATCTCCCCGCTGATAGCACTGATGAAGAACCAGGTGGACGTGATTAGCAGCATGAGCGAGGAGGGCACCGCCCACTATCTGAACTCGTCGCTCAACAAGGCAGCGATAGACCAGGTGAAGGCCGACATCCAGGCAGGCAAGACCAAGCTGCTCTATGTGGCTCCGGAGTCGCTGACGAAGGAGGAGAACGTAGAGTTCCTGAAGCAGGCCAAGATATCGTTTTATGCAATAGACGAGGCCCACTGCATCTCGGAGTGGGGACACGACTTCCGTCCGGAATACCGCCGCATCCGTCCCATCATCAACGAGATAGGCAATGCCCCCGTCATCGCCCTGACCGCCACCGCCACAGACAAGGTGCGCACGGACATCAAGAAGAACCTGGGCATCATGGATGCCAAGGAGTTCAAGAGCTCGTTCAACCGCTCCAACCTGTATTATGAGGTGCGCGCCAAGACGGACAATGTAGACAAGGACATCATCCGCTTCATCAAGCAGAATCCCGGCAAGAGCGGCATCATCTACTGCCTGTCGCGCAAGAAGGTGGAGGAACTGGCAGAGATCCTGAAGGCCAACGACATCAAGGCTGCTGCCTATCATGCCGGCCTGGAGTCGACGCTGAGATCGGAGACCCAGGATGCCTTCCTGATGGAGGAGATTGACGTCATCGTAGCCACCATCGCCTTCGGCATGGGCATCGACAAGCCCGACGTGCGCTTTGTGATACACTACGACATCCCCAAATCGCTGGAAGGATACTATCAGGAGACGGGCCGCGCCGGACGAGACGGCGGCGAAGGGCGCTGCATCACCTTCTATTCGCGAAAGGACCTGCAGAAACTGGACAAGTTTATGGAGGGGAAGCCGGTTGCCGAGCAGGACATCGGTCGCCAGCTGCTGGCCGAGACCGCTGCCTATGCCGAGACATCGGTATGCCGCCGCAAGATGCTGCTCCACTACTTCGGCGAGGAATATACGCAGGACAACTGCCACAACTGCGACAACTGCCTGCACCCGAAGACGGAGGTCGAGGCCAAAGACCTTTTGCTCATCGTGCTCAACGCCATTCATGCGCTGAAGGAGAACTTCCGCACCGACTATGTCATCGACTTTGTCACAGGACATGAGACGGAGGAGATACTGGCGCACAAGCATCAGAACCACGAGCTGTTCGGTGCCGGCGAGGCGTCGGAGAAGAAGCTGTGGAACCCCGTCATCCAGCAAGCCATTCTGGCGGGCTACCTGAAGAAGGATATCGAGAACTACGGACTGCTGAAGCTGACTGCCGCGGGCAAGAAATTCATCAAGAAGCCCGAATCATTCAAGATCGTCGAGGACAACGACTTCCGCGAAGACTATGAAGGCAGCAACGAGCACGAGGCTACCATCAGTGCACTGGACCAGACGCTGAGTGCCATGCTGAAAGACCTGCGCAAGAAAGTCAGCAAGAAACTGGGCCGCCCGCCCTACGTCATCTTCCAGGATGTCAGCATCGAGCAGATGGCTACCGACTTCCCCGTCACCCTCGACGAACTGAAGAATATCCAGGGTGTAGGCGAAGGCAAGGTGAAACAACCCTATGCCAAAGACTTCGTCAACCTCATCAAGCGCTATTGCGAGGAAAACGAGATTGAGCGGCAGGCCGACATGCGCGTGCGCACAGTAGCCAAGAAGTCGATACTGAAGGTGAAGATCATCCAGGCCATCGACAGGCAGATAGCCCTCGACGACATCGCTACGGCGCAGGGACTCGACTTCGACGAGCTGCTGACCGAGGTGGAGGCCATCGTCTATAGCGGCACCAAACTGAACATCGACTACTTCCTGGACGAGGTGATGGACGAAGACCATATAGACGACATCTACGACTACTTCTCCGAGAGCGAGACCGACTCGCTGGAAGATGCCATCGAGGAACTGGGCTCAGAATGTACGGAGGACGAGATCAGGCTGGTGCGAATCAAGTTCATCAGCGAAATGGCCAACTAATTGTTAAGAATAAAGAGTTAAGCGTTAAGAATTAAGAAAAAATGACTTGCCAAAGCGATTTTCTTAATTCTTAATTCTTAATTCTTAATTAAAATGAGTAATTTTGCACGCAATAAAAATTTAAGGAGAAATATTATGTCATCATTTATTGCAGACAAGATTGTTATGGACGGACTCACTTTCGACGATGTCCTGTTGATTCCCGCTTATTCCGAGGTGTTACCCAAGATGGTGGAGCTGAAGACGCTCTTCTCGAGAAACATTCAGCTGAATGTGCCCTTTGTCACAGCAGCGATGGACACCGTAACAGAAAGCCAGATGGCTATTGCCATTGCCCGCGAGGGAGGTATTGGTGTCATTCACAAGAATATGTCGATAGAGAATCAGGCGCGCGAGGTGGCTATTGTCAAGCGCGCAGAGAACGGCATGATCTACGACCCCATCACCATTCCCCTGGGAAGCACAGTCGCTCAGGCCCTGGACATCATGTCTGAATACCACATCGGCGGTATTCCCGTAGTAGATGATGACCGTCATCTGGTAGGTATCGTCACCAACCGCGACCTGCGCTTCGAGCGCCGGCTGGACCGCCCCGTAGACGAGGTGATGTCGAAGGACAACCTGGTGACTACCCATCAGCAGACAGACCTGTCGGCAGCTGCCGACATTCTGCAGAAGAACAAGATAGAAAAGCTCCCCGTAGTGGATAAGGACAACCATCTGGTAGGTCTGATTACCTATAAGGACATCACCAAGGCCAAGGACAAGCCTATGGCCTGCAAGGACAGCAAGGGCCGTCTGCGCGTAGCTGCCGGCGTGGGTGTCACCTTCGACACGCTCGACCGCATGCAGGCGCTGGTGAGTGCGGGTGCCGACGCCATCGTCATCGATACCGCTCACGGACACTCCAAGGGTGTCATCGAGAAACTGCGCGAGGCCAAAGCCTCGTTCCCCGGCATCGACATCGTGGTGGGCAACATCGCCACGGGCGAGGCTGCCAAGATGCTGGTAGAGAATGGTGCTGATGCCGTCAAGGTAGGCATCGGACCGGGTTCTATCTGTACCACCCGTGTGGTGGCAGGTGTCGGTGTGCCCCAGCTCAGTGCGGTCTACGATGTCTATCAGGCACTGAAGGATACGGGTGTGCCCCTGATTGCCGATGGCGGACTGCGCTACTCGGGCGATATCGTCAAGGCACTGGCCGCTGGCGGCTCGTGCGTGATGGTAGGCTCGCTGGTAGCCGGTACGGAGGAGAGCCCTGGCGACACCATTATCTACAACGGACGTAAGTTCAAGAGCTATCGCGGTATGGGTTCATTGGAGGCAATGGAGCACGGTTCGAAGGACCGCTACTTCCAGGCCGACACCAAGGATGTGAAGAAACTGGTTCCAGAGGGCATTGCAGGTCGCGTGCCTTACAAGGGAACGGTTCAGGAGGTCATCTACCAGATGGTAGGCGGACTGCGCTCGGGTATGGGATACTGTGGCGCTGCCACCATCGAGAAGCTGCACGATGCCAAGTTCACCCGCATCACCAATGCCGGTGTCAACGAGAGCCATCCCCACGATATTACGATTACGAGTGAAGCACCTAACTATAGCCGCCCCAATGATTAAATCGCTCTTTTCTGCCTTGATGCTGGCAATGGCGGCAGGGATTCATGCCCAGACTGCCGACCCGATTGTCATGACGGTGGCAGGTGTAGACGTACCCCGCTCTGAGTTTGAATATTCATACAACAAGAACAATACCGACGGCGTCATCGACAAAAAGTCCGTAGACGAGTATGTGGAGCTTTTTGTCAACTACAAGTTGAAGGTTCAGGCTGCTTTGGATGCACGCATCGACACGACGCAGGCTTTCCTGAAGGAGTTTGCCCAGTATCGCGACCAACAGGTGCGCCCCACCTATGTCACCAACGACGACATGCTGGCAGAGGCGCATCAGGTGTACGACCAGACGGTCAAGAACATCGGACCCGACGGACTCGTGATGGCAGGCCACATCCTCATGCGCATGGGCCAGCAAGCCACCCAAGCCGAACAGCAGGAGGCCAAGCGCCGCATCGACTCGGTATATACTGCCCTTCAGGGAGGTGCCGACTTTGAGGCGCTGGCCCGTCAGGTGTCGCAGGACCCGGGTTCTGCTGCACGAGGTGGTATGTTGGGATGGTTTTCGCGCAACCAGATGGTGAAAGAGTTCGAGAACGAGGCTTTTGCCCTCCGTCCTGGTGAGATGAGCAAACCGTTCCTCTCGCCCTTCGGATGGCATATCATCCTCATGAAGGACCGCAAGCAGCTGGAGCCCTTTGAGTTTCACAAAGACAACATCCTCCGTTTCCTGGAACAGCGGGGAGCGCGCAATGCCATCACTGAGCGCAAGCTCGATGCCATGGTGAAGGCTTCCGACGGGAAAGTCACCAAGAGTCAGCTGCTGGAGCAGCGAGCCGACTCCCTGGCGGCTGCCAATCCCGAGATGCGCTACCTGATCAAGGAATATCACGACGGACTGCTGCTCTATGAAATCAGCAACCGCACCGTCTGGGACAAGGCCACCAAGGACGAAGAGGCCCTGAAGCGCTACTTCAAGAAGAACAAGAAGAAATACAGATGGGACGAGCCCCACTTCAAGGGCATCGCATACCACGTAAAGGACCCAGCTCATGTGAAAGCAGTCGTCAAATGCGTAAAGAAACTGAAGTTCGAAGACTGGAACGAAGCCCTGCGCAAGACCTTCAACAACGACTCTGTCATCCGCATCCGTGTGGAGAAAGGCATCTTCAAGAAAGGTGACAATAAACTCATAGACCGCGAGGAGTTTGGGGTCAAGGGTGTGCAGGTGGACAGCGTGAAGGGCTATCCCATAGACGCCACCTACGGCAAGATGCTGAAGAAGCCTCAGGACTATATGGATGTCCGCGGGCTGGTAGTAGCCGATTTACAGGATGAGATGGAACGTCTCTGGGTAGCAGAGCTGCGCAAGAAGTATCCTGTAACCATCAATAAAGAAGTTTTAATGACAGTCAATAAGCATGAGTAGAAAATTATTTGCCTTGATATGTTTGCTGGCTCCCCTGTCCTTGCAGGCTCAGACCGACAGCATCGGAACCATTGTCGATGAGGTCATCTGGGTGGTGGGCGACGAGGCCATCCTGAAATCCGACGTGGAAGCCATGCGCATTCAGGGTCAGCAGGAAGGTATGCATTGGAAAGGAGACCCCGACTGTGCGATTCCCGAGCAGATTGCCGTGCAGAAGTTGTATCTCAATCAGGCCATCATCGACAGTGTGGAGGTGACCGAGTCTGAGATTACCCAGGGCGTAGAGCAATATGTGGAGAACATGATCTCCGTCATCGGCTCGAAAGAGAAGCTGGAGGAGTATCAGAAGAAGAGCATCAGCCAGATACGTGCCGACCTGCGCGAGTCGTATCGCGAGCGCCAAATGGTACAGGGCATGCAGCAGAAACTGGTCAAGGACATTGCCGTCACCCCTGCCGAGGTGCGTAACTACTTCAAGAATGTGCCTCAGGACAGCCTGCCTTTCGTTCCTACCGAGGTGGAGGTGCAGATTATCACCCAGCAGCCCCGCGTCGAACAAGAGGAAATCAACCGCATCAAGGAAGAGCTGCGCGAATATACCGACCGCGTCAACAAGGGCGAGACTTCTTTCCAGACGCTGGCACGCATGTATTCGGAAGACCCAGGTACGGCGCGTCGCGGCGGCGAGCTGGACTATACCCCACGAGCTGCACTCGACCCGGCTTTTGCCAATGTCGCCTTCAGTCTGAGCGACCCCAAGCGTGTGTCCAAGATTGTGGAGTCTGAGTTTGGCTACCATATCATCCAGCTGATAGACAAGCGCGGCGACAAGGTAAAAGTGCGCCACATCCTGCGCAAGCCCGTCATCAGTGACGAGTCTGTAACAAAGGCTATCAACCGACTGGATTCTATCCGTACGGATATTACCGAGGGCAAGTTCCCCTTCGAGGCGGGAGCATCGATTATCTCCGACGACAAGGATACGCGCAACAATAACGGCCTGATGTTCAACGTAACACAGGACGGACTGCGCACCTCGCGCTTCAAGCTGTCCGACCTGCCATCTGAAGTGGCCAAGGCTGTCGACGTGTTGCAGGTAGGCGAGATTTCCAAGCCCTTCCAGATGATCAATGCACGAGGCAAGACCGTTTGCGCCATCGTGAAGCTGAAAAGCCGCACCGAAGGACATAAGGCTACCATCACCGAAGACTTCCAGGTGATGAAGAACCTGGTGCTTGAGAAGCGCCGTCAGGAGCGTCTGCACCAATGGGTTGTCAACCGCATCAAGTCGGTCTATGTTCGCATCAACGACCGCTATCGCGACTGCCAGTTTGAGTACGAAGGATGGGTGAGGTAAGTTGACAGTTGAGAATGGAGAGTTGAGAGCGTGAAGAGAGTTCTGTTTCTATTGACAGGTGTTTTGGTGCTGAGCATGGTGTTTGCCATGCAGCCGGCACGTAAGCGTACCCCTCGCAAGCGGGCTAAGCAAGCCCAGCAGGACAAGCGCGTCTACCTGGTGCATTCCGACAACCTGCACTACGACCAGTACCGCAACGGCGATGCACAGATACTGCATGGTCATGTGCACTTCCGTCATGTCGGTGCCAACCTCTATTGCGACAGTGCCCACTTCTATGAGCAGACCAATTCGTTCGAAGCCTTCGGACATGTACGCATGGTGCAGGGCGACACGCTCAGCTTAGTGAGCGACTATGCCTATTATGACGGTAACGACCAGCTGGCCCAGGCCCGACATAATGTAGTATTGCGCCACCGCAAGACCACCCTTTATACCGACTCGCTGGACTATGACCGCCTGTATAGCTTCGGCAACTTCTTTGAAGGCGGCAAGATGGTCGACGGCAAGTCCGTGCTGACCAGCGACTGGGGCGAATACCACACCGACACCAAGATGGCGATGTTCTATTATGACGTGCGGCTGAAAGACAAGAAGATGTTCCTCACCACCGACTCGTTGTATTACGACACCCGCACCTCGGTGGCCCACATCGTCGGTCCCTCCAACATCACCTCGGGCAGCAGCCACATCTACAGTGAAAACGGCTATTACAACACCCGCACGGAGGAGTCGCAGCTCTATGGCCGCTCGATTATCAGGGACAAGGGGCGCACCATCGTAGGAGACAGCGTCATCCGCGAGGGCACTACAGGCAAGAGTCATGCTTACTGGAATGTGGTGATGACCGACTCGGTGAACAAGAACCGCCTGACAGGCGACTATGTCGTGTATGACGACTCTACGGGCTATGCCATGTGTACCGACAGGGCCGTGGCGATGGACTTCTCGCAGCGCGACACCCTCTACATGCATGCCGACACCTTCAAGATTTTCACATTCTATATCAATACCGACTCGGTGTATCGCGAGATGCATGCCTACAATAAGGTACGCGCCTACCGCATAGACGTGCAGGCCGTGTGCGACTCGCTGGTGTACAACTCACACGACTCGTGCATGACGATGTATCGCGACCCCATCGTGTGGAACCAGCGACAGCAGCTGTTTGGCGAGAAGATATGTGTCTATCTGAAAGACTCCACCATCGACTGGGCTCATGTCATCGGACAGGCTTTCTCGGCTGAGCAGATGCCCGACTCCATACACTTCAACCAAGTGTCGTCGAAGGAGATGAAGGCTTTCTTCGACAATGGCGAGATGCGCGAGACGCAGGCCATCGACAATGTGCTGCTGGTCTACTATCCTGTAGACGATTCGGATAGCACGCTCATCGGACTGAACTATACAGAGACCCCGCTTCTGAAGATGTTTCTCCAGAACCGCAAGATGAAGCGCATCTGGATGGAGAAGCCCGTAGCCACGTTGTATCCGATGACCCAGATACCTCCTGCCAAGTATTTTCTGCCGCAATATGCGTGGTTTGACTATATCCGCCCCGTCAGCAAAGAAGACATCTTCAACTGGCGCGGCAAGAAAGAAGGCACGGAGCTGAAGGAGCAGAAGCAGCGCGAGCGTCCACGCCACAATGTGCTGCAAAAACAGGAAGAAGCGCTTGTTCCCACTAAAGAGCCAGAAGCTGCAAAACCAGAAGCCGCAGAGTCAAAGAAAACAGGAACTGAAACGACAGAAACAAAGGAGACTCCTAAACCATGACCGACGTAATCCAACTCTTGCCCGATAGTGTTGCCAACCAGATTGCCGCTGGTGAGGTGATACAACGGCCAGCGTCTGTCATCAAGGAACTGGTCGAGAATGCCGTTGACGCCGGGGCCACCACCATCCATGTGTTAGTGGTCGATGCCGGACGCACCAGCATACAGGTTATTGACGACGGTTGCGGCATGTCGGAGACGGATGCCCGTCTGGCTTTTGAGCGCCACGCTACCTCGAAGATTCGCAAGGCCGACGACCTTTTCTCGCTTCGCACGATGGGATTCCGCGGCGAAGCGCTGCCCTCGATAGCCGCTGTGGCACAGGTGGAACTGCGCACGCGCCGAGAGACTGACGAGGTGGGCACCTGCCTGGTGCTGTCGGGGTCGAGAGTGGAAAGCCAGGAACCGTGTTCCTGTAGTGTCGGCAGCAGCTTCACGGTCTCCAACCTCTTCTTCAATGTTCCTGCCCGCCGTAAGTTTCTCAAGACCAACGCTACCGAGCTGAACAATATCCTGACCGCCTTCGAGCGAATAGTACTGGTCTATCCCAACATCAGCTTCACGCTACATAGCAACGGGCAGGAACTGATGAACCTCCGGGCCGGCAATCAGCTACAGCGCATCACTGAGATTTACGGCCGCCGCTATGCTCAGGACCTGCTGCCGTTGCAGGTCGACACCGAACTTTGCAAGGTGAAAGGTTTTGTGGCCAAGCCCGAGACGGCACGGAAGAAAGGAGCCCCGGAATGCTTCTTCGTCAACGGCCGCTATATGAAGCATCCCTATTTCCATAAAGCGGTGCTGCAGGCATACGAGCGACTGATTCCCGTCGGCACGCACATCCCTTATTTTATCTACTTCGAGGTGAATCCGGCAGACATCGATGTCAACATCCATCCCACGAAGACTGAGATAAAGTTCGAAAACGAACAAGCCATCTGGCAACTGCTGATGGCTGCCGTCAAGGATGCCATCGGACAGTTCTGTGCCATACCCCAGATAGATTTCGACACAGAGGGCAAGCCGGACATTCCCGTCTACGACCCCCTGTCGGCACAGACACCGTCTACTCCGCATGTTCAGCGCACTCCCAACTACAATCCGTTCCAGCCACAAAAGCCCAAGGCAACAGCGGGATGGGAACAGCTCTATGCCGACCTGCCCAGCCCAAAGACAGAAGCACAACCGGAGTCCCCTACCCTCTTCTACGAGCACGAACTGAACCCGATAGGACGCGACAACATCACTGCCGAGAAATCGCCCATTCACTATCAGTATAAAGGTCGATACATCATGACTGCCGTCAAGTCGGGACTGATGATTATCGATCAGCACAGGGCGGATGTCCGCATACGCTACGAGCAGTATCTGGCCTTGCAGAAGACCCGCACGGCCGACACCCAGCAAGTGCTCTTCCCAGAGGTCATCCAGTTTACGCCCGCCGAGTTGCCGATATTGGAGAAGGTGCTGCCGCGGCTCTCCTCCGTAGGTTTCGACCTCACCAATCTGGGACAGGGCAGCTATGCCATCAACGGTATTCCCGCCGGCATCGAGGGGCTGAACTACGTGCGCCTGCTTCAGGACATGGTGGAAGAGGCACTCCAGCACGACAACGCCTCGTCCGACGAGCTGGAGCGTACGCTGGCACTGAGCATGGCCCGCCACGCTGCCATCCCACAGGGACAGGTGCTCAACAACGATGAAATGGAGAACATCGTCAACGAACTCTTTGCCTGCGGCAATGTCAACTACACGCCCGACGGACACACCATCCTGTGTATCCTGCCGCAACACGAGATTGAGGAACTCTTAAAATAAGTCTGTTATGAAAAAGTTTTTAGTCATTATTGCTTTCTTCAGCGTTTCCGTAACCACGATGGCCCAAGAGGGCACCATAGGCGACGAGAAGCATAGTGTAATCACCAACTCCTTCTGGGCCAACTGGTTTGTACAGGCCAACATGGCCGGAACCTCGTTCTGGGGCAGTCAGGAGAACAGCGCGGTCAAGTTCAACAAGCTCTTCAAGGGCTACCGCACCAATCTGGGATTCTCTTTCGCCGTGGGTAAATGGTTTACTCCGGGCATCGGACTGCGTACCAAATTCAATGGTGTCTGGGGACGTACCGTCCTCGGCGAGGACAAGGCGCAGAATGCCAGCCGCTACTGGACGCTGCAGGAGCAGGCTCTCTTCAACCTCAGCAATATGCTGATGGGCTATAACGAGCAGCGCGTATGGAACTTCATACCCTATATCGGTGCCGGAGTGGGACGCAACATGTCGTACAACACCTACGGCATGGGCCTGTCGATAGGTCTGCTCAACACGTTCCGCATCAATCGGAAGTGGGCAGTCAACCTTGACATCAGTTATGGAGCCTACGAACCGGGCTTCGACGGCTGCCGCACGCAGGGAACATCCAGCCACAGCTGGAAGAACAAGGACCGCGTGGTGAATGTCGAGGTGGGTCTCACCTATCGTCTGGGCAAGCCGTCGTGGAAGGCCGCAGTAGCCCAGGATGCAATGAACGCCCTCACCGAAGGCGAGATCGACGCCCTCAACGGAATGCTGGCCGATGCCCAGGCCGAGAACGACCGCCTGCAGGCACTACTGGACAAGCAGTCGCAGCCTGCCGCACAGCCACAGCCTCAACGCGTGCTCGACCCACAAGTCATTGCGGCTCCCGTGTCGGTATTCTTTGACCTCAACAAGTCGGTTATCGCCTCCCAGCGTGACTTGCAGAATGTGGCCGACCTAGTGGCTCTGGCCAAGCAGCATAACGCCAAGCTCGTAGTCACCGGCTATGCCGACAGCGATACCGGACAAGCCGACTACAACCGCGAGCTCTCGCAGAAACGTGCCGATACGGTTGTGGCTGAAATCCTGAAGATGGGATTCCCCAGCGGTCAGATCGAAATCAAGGCTGCCGGTGGAGTCAATACGCTCACTCCAAGCCCCTATAACCGCCGCGTAACGGTAGAAATGAAATAAAAACAAAGAAAAAAGCAAAAAAGTGGTGCAAAAGTTTGGTAGTTCCAAAAAAACTCCGTACCTTTGCACCGCTTTTAAGAAGCAAGGGCGTTTAGCTCAGCTGGTTTAGAGCATCTGCCTTACAAGCAGAGGGTCGGCGGTTCGAATCCGTCAACGCCCACAAACAAGCGGATTGATCATCAGGTCAATCCGCTTTAGTTATTTACGATTTGACAATTTACTATTTACGATTTATTTACTATTTCATTATTCAGCGAAAGCGAAAATAGCAGTCGCCTACGGCTCTGCGTGATTTTAAAGATATGGGGCGCTCTCAAAGCTCCTGTCAAGGGGGAAAAAGCCTGTCCGCCCCTCAACTCCTTGAAACCAGCGCCCCTGATTCCTGTATTTTCTTTACACCTTTTCACTATCCTTCGCGGACGTGTTAACTCGTTTTGCCAATTACGTCGACTCAAATCATCGATTGAGTTGACTCAAATCATCGATTGAGTCGACTCACGATTTTCGCTCCGTTTTCTCACAGATTCTTCCCGTCGGAAGAATCTTGACATTCTATGCTCACGAAGAGCCGCTCCCCTCCCATGCAGGGGATGGCCAGGAGTGGAGTCGCTAAAATGTTTTCGCTATGATAAAAGCGGGAAGAAGAACCTTTGCAATAGAAATAATTGGTGTTTTCTTCAAATATTTTGCGTCTTTAACTAATTTTTATCGGTCAGAAGAATATATTTGGCAAAAATATTGTATCTTTGCAATTCTTCATTGCAGTTTTTAAACTGGGCAAAGATATGTACGATCAGATACGGGGAGATATCCTCTTTACTATATTATATTCAGCGGTGGCGACCATGGCTCTGCTGACCGGCTGTTATCTGCTGTTCAGCAAGGCTAATGCCTTTGCAACTGACATCACCCCGCCAGTACGCTTGCGCCGATGGACTGGGGTGTTCTTAGTCTCCATAGCCCTGAGTCATGTGTGGTATATGCCATTGTTTTTCCTTAGCTCCAGCGACGACATACTGTCTATCGAACTGATAGGCGGTATGCTGGACAACTTGACGGTCTTTCCCCTATCGATAGCCATATTGCTTGTCATGCTGCAAGACCGTAGGCGTCCGCTGTGGCCCATCTGCGTGTTGACGGCACCAATTGCTTTAGGAATGGCGGTCTGCATTGTCAAGCATAGCTCTGCTTTATATCCGATTATATATGCCTATGTCGTGTTGCTGACTTTTGGCTTAATTATATATATGGTACGCGAGGTAAGACGATACGGGCGCTGGCTGCGCGACAACTATGCCGACCTGGAAAACAAGGAGGTGTGGCAGAGTTTCGTGGTGCTGACCATCATCCTACTTGTGTACGTATTCTATGAGTTTAGCGATGACGGGCCAGCTTATCCATATGTCATGCAGGCTGTCATCATCGTACTAAACTGCTATCTCTTATGGCGAGTGGAGACGTTGAGCGACATGAGCATACCCGCCACCCATGGGCATGAGGACCTTGCACCGCATACCCTGGCAGATGATAATGACCTTTCACAGTCCTTGTGCAACAGCATCGGGTCGATGCTGAAACAGTACTGCGAGGAGCCGCAGCTCTATCTACAGCACGACATTTCCGTAGCGCACCTGGCCAAGCAGATAGGCACCAACCGGTCCTATCTCAGCAAGTACTTTGCTTTGCAGGGCATCACCTACAATGCCTATATCAACGGGCTGCGCATCCAGCATTTCGTCAAGCTCTATCAAGAGACAACCGCCAGCCATCAGTCTACGTCGACCAAGCAACTGGCTTTCCAGAGTGGTTTCCGCAGCTACAGTACATTCAATGCCGCCTTCAAGCTGAACATGGGAATGACGGCTGGGGAGTGGATGCGCATTGCGGAAGAGCTGGAACCTGCCTGTGCCGGACAGCAATGCACTTCAGAATCGTAAAAAAATGCTTCTAAATTCTCAAAACTCAATGGCAACAAACCTCTGCATATTGCGATTTCATCGGGAATTGACTACTTTTGCACAAAAATCAATTCCCAAAACTTTTTTATCTATGAGAAAATCAAAAATGTGGATGCTTGCCGCCATCCTGACTTGCGGCGCAACAATGGTGCTCACCTCGTGTAGTAAAAACGACGACAACCCGGCTCCCACGAACCCAGGTGGTGAGGCAGACGTGAAGATCGACTACAGCGATGATAACAACTGGGTCCAGACTCATAAACCCACCAAGGATGTCGATGCGTTCTACATCTATTCGACGTCGTATATCGACATGAGTTTCGACAAGGATGCGCCCGATTATGTCCCTATCGACAACCCAGAGATGGTTTTCCGTGCTCAAGGCGAGTATCGCACCAATGCAAGCGTGTTTGAAGAGTCCTGTAATGTGTTTTCGCCCTTCTACCGCCAAGTAGGCATGAAATACGCTGGAGAATTATCAAATAAGTACGGGAGCATCGACCCAGGCCTTGCCGGCGCTCCCTATACTGACATCAAAGCTGCGCTCGACTATTTCTTCGAACACCTGAACAATGGCCGCCCATTCATCATTGCGGGTCATAGCCAAGGCTCGGCCATGGTAAGATACGTACTGAAGCACTACTTCAAGGAGCACCCCGATTACTACAAGCGAATGGTTGCTGCATACGTCATCGGCTACTCCATCACGAAAGATGACCTTAGGGACTATCCGTACCTGAAGTTTGCCACCGGCGAGAGCGACGCAGGTGTCATTGTCAGCTGGAACACCGAGGGCGCCCAAAATGTGAAGGAAAGCGCCAAGAACGTCGTGGTGCTGCCTGGTGAAATAAGCATCAACCCGCTGAACTGGAAACTCGACGAAACCTACGCACCGGCCAGTGATAACAAGGGGTCGCTCGTATTTAACGAGAAAACCAACGAGTATGAGATTGGCGACGTAGGTGCCGATGCGCAGATTAACCTGGCACGCGGCGTGGTTGTGTCTACCACTACAGCCAAGCCCATCGACGCAAAAGATTTCTTCGGACCGGCAAGCTTTCACGACAACGACTACACGTTCTACTACAACAACATCAAGGAGAACGTGGCCAAGCGTATCGCAACATATAAAGCGAATCATTAAGTCATCAATAAAATATCACAATGGATCTTAACGAAATAAGAGAGGCCTTAAAGGCCATGTACGGCGGCGAGAATAAGCCGATTACCGACGGCAACTATGACAAGGAGTTGGCAGTCAAGTGTATCAACGGTACCTTCGTCGGCAGGAAGAAGGAGAATGTCATCACCTACAGGGGCATCCCGTATGTAGGCCAGCAGCCCGTTGGCGACCTGCGCTGGAAAGCCCCAGTAGACGCTACGCCCGACGACGGTGTTTACGAGGCTTACTACAATGCGAAGAGTGCCTACGGCAACGGACAGTTGGAGACAGGCTCCCTCTACTATTTGGATGAGGACTGCCTGTATCTGAATGTATTCAAGTCTGATGCCCCGACTACACTAAAAAAGCCCGTCATGGTATGGATTCACGGCGGGGCCTTTGAGGCAGGCGGTACCATCGACCCGATGTTCGACTGCTGCAACTTCGTGAAAGAGAATCCAGATGTCATAGTAGTCACCATTGCCTACAGACTTGGCGTGATGGGCTTCCTGCATCTCTCACATCTGCCGGACGGCAAGGACTATCCTGACTCTCAGAACCTGGGGCTGCTGGATCAGGTGAAGGCCCTGAAGTGGGTGCATGAGAACATTACGGCCTTTGGCGGCGACCCCGACAACGTGACCATCTTCGGCGAGTCGGCAGGTGCCGGGAGTTGTACCCTGCTCCCGCTGATAAAGGGCTCACACCAATATTTCAAGCGACTCATTGCCGAGAGCGGTTCCGTCAACCTGACGAGATCTACGGAAGAGGCCATCGAATGTACCAATAAACTGCTGAATGAGCTTGGCTGCAAGACTGTCGGCGACCTTTTGAAGGTTGCCGGCCAGAAAGTCTTTGAAGCATCTGCTGTCAACTTCTTGCACCAATTCCCGGAAAGAGACGGAAGGCATTTGCCTACAGACACATTTGAGGCATACGCCAATGGTGCGGCAAAAGACATTGATATTCTTGTAGGGTGTAACAAGGATGAAATGAACTTCTTCGTATATAGCTTTGGCCCGGAAGGCTGGGAGCAGTTTGCGGAAAGCCGCAAGAAGGGGAAGTTCGCCCAGATGCCAGCCGACGAGAAAGCGCTGGTAGAGAGCTTTATGAAGGATGTGAAAGGCGACGATTTCCAGCCGTTCGCCAGCCTGTTAAGCCAGAGCTGGTTTAATGTTCCCATCATAAGACTGTCGGAGGAACAGACCAAGGCTGGCGGTAAGGCATACACCTATTATTTTACGCCAGAGTCACCCGATCCGGTTATGAAGTGCGGACATGCGATAGAACTGGCAGTTGTATTCAACCACCCGGAGTTTAGCGCAGACACAGGCAGAACATTCGACGAGACTTTCTGCAAGACCATGCGCAAGATGTGGATACAGTTCGCCAAGACGGGCAACCCCTCGCTCACGGCTGAGCAATCGCCCGACGGCAAGGCGAAGGAGTGGCCGCTCTATGACCAGAAAGACAAACAGGTGATGGTTCTCGACGAGTTCGACATCCATCCTGCAAAGGAAGCCGACGTGAAGGTGGTGGATTGGGACAGAACCTATTTCCTTACCAAATATTATGCGCTCTGACAATCATCTTTGCAACTGTAAAAAGGAGAATAAAACTATGAATGAGGTAGAAGAAAAACTGATGCCGCAATACGGCGAGAATCAGCCGATTACCGACGGGAATTACGATCATTCGCTAGCTGTCAAGTGTGTCAACGGAACTTTTGTAGGCCAAAAGAAAGAGAACGTCATTTCCTATAAGGGCATTCCCTTTGTAGGCCAGCAGCCCGTAGGCGACCTGCGCTGGAAAGCCCCTGTAGATGTTACTCCCGACAGCGGTATCTATGAGGCCTGTTACTATGGCAAAAGCCCTGTACAGGCACCTGGCGACCCTGCCTCCCTCTATCCTATGGGCGAGGACTGCCTCTATCTGAATATCTGGCGGAGTGACGACGCTACGCCGAAGAAGCCGGTCATCGTGTGGATCTACGGTGGCGGCTTCGAGGTTGGCGGAACGACCGACCCGCAGTACGACTGCCACAACCTGGTGACGGAGAACCCTGACGTCGTCTTTGTCACCATCACCTACAGAGTCAGCTTCTTCGGATTCTTCCATCTGTCGCATCTGTCTGACGGCAAGGACTATCAGGATGCGCCTAATCTGGGCCTCATGGACCAGATGATGGCGCTGAAGTGGATTCACGAGAATATTGCAGCCTTCGGCGGCGACCCCGGCAACGTGACCATCTGGGGCGAGTCGGCAGGCGGCGCCAGCACAACCTTCCTTCCGCTCATCAAGGGATCGCATCAGTATTTCAAGCGTGTCATCACGCAGAGCGGTGCTCCCGGACAGACGAGGAGTCCGGAGCAGGCCATCACATGTACCGACAAGGTGATGGAGGCCCTCGGCTGCAAGACCGTGGCCGATTTGAAGAAGGTAAGCGCTGAGAAACTGGCGGAAGTATGGACAGACCTGTACGGATTCTACCAGAAGCTCGGCATACGCACATTCCCTGAGAGGGACGGCCGCTACCTGCCTCTGAACACATGGGAGGCCTACGCCAATGGCGCTGCGAAAGACATCGAATTCCTGCAGGGCTGCAACAAGGACGAGATGAACACCTTCCTGGGCGTAATCGGAGAGGATGTGTGGAATGCCTGGGCCGAAGGGCGCCTGGCCGAGAAGCTCACCCAGCTAACCGACAAGGAAAAGGAACTGGTGGAGAGCTACTGCCGTGACATCGAGGGCCCGCGCTATGAGGCCACCGTCCGCCTGTTCAGTCAGATCATGTTCATCGCACCGCAGATCCGACTGTCGGAGGAGCAGACCAAGGCCGGCGGCAAGTCGTACACCTACTATTACTCAGTGGAGTCCGCCCTGCCCATGATTAAAAGCGGGCACGCATCAGAACTGTCGGTCGTATTCAACCATCCGGAGCTCAACGACTTCACAGGAAGAGCCTACGACGAGACTTTCTGCAAGACCATGCGCCGCATGTGGGTGCAGTTCGCCAAGACCGGCAATCCCTCGCTCACGGCTGAGCAATCGCCCGACGGCAAGGCGAAGGAGTGGCCGCTCTACGATCTGGAGAACAAGCAGGTGATGGTGCTCGACGAGCATGACATCCATCCGGCCAAGGAGTCTGAAGTGAAGATTGTAGACTGGGAGCGCAGCTACTTCCTGACCAACTATTATATGCCTTGACAGAACGTCAAAAGTGGCAGCGTCAGGCTTGCGCTTCAGCAGGAGCCTCTTCTAATGATTATCCGCAATGAGCGGATAATCATTTTTTCTTGCGGCGAAAACGATGGACATTCAAATCTTTTTCGTAACTTTGGCTTTGCCGAAGTTACTGGCACTCGGAAAATTATCTGCGGATTTTAGGTGATAATGATTTGTTTCCTTTACTGCCCGTAACTTGGAAATAAACCCCGATATTTTTCCTGCCGCCACATTCACCTTTTGCATCGGTTTAGGCAGGCATTAGCCATACACATACCATACACATACCATACACATACCATACACATACC